>Ga0101944_10000122_pt1 | contig 260350 bp, 215 predicted proteins | sample DewCreD2012metaG_FD_75245 | JGI IMG/M metagenome (GOLD analysis project Ga0101944, IMG submission 75245) | Hot spring sediment bacterial and archeal communities from British Columbia, Canada, to study Microbial Dark Matter (Phase II) - Dewar... ...
TTTGTCGGTAAGGCAACGATCGAGCATGGGGCCAGAATAGGACAAGGGGAGGGAAAAGTCCAGGAAAAAATGCAGAAGCGCAAAAATTCACCCCCTTACCCTCCAGATTGACGTGGCCCTGCTCATTGGAGCCCACCCGGCTCCTTAGCACGATTCGGAGCGAGAACCCGGATTTCCTCTTCACGCTCCAAGGGTACACCATTCCCAGAGACATCCTGTACGAGATGAGCCGCACGGGGATCCCCTCCGCGGTCTGGCTTCTCGACGAACCGTACGACGCTTTGAAGAGCGCCGACGTGGGAACGTTCTTTTCCCACGTGTTCGTGCAGGACGCATCCACGGTGGAGCATCATCGCAAGTTCGGGAACCTCGAAACCCATTACCTGCCCCACGGGTTCGAACACCTGGAAGTTCACACGAAGCGCCCCTGCGCCCTCCGGTGGGACCTGTCGATCGTGGGGACCGGGTTCCCCCGCAGAAGGCGCGCCCTGGAGGCGATCCGCTCGGTCGCAGGTGCCCTGCTCGTGGTGGGAAAGGGGTGGCCCGAGGACCTCGGAAAGGACGGTCTCGAGCGGAAACTTTCGGCTTCTCCGTCTGAGGCTGCAAGGATCTACAACGAAAGCCGGATCAACCTCACTGTCCACAGGGAGGAAACGGACTTTTCCGTCTCCTCCGGAGCCTTCCGCGCGGTCTCCCCGAACGCGTCGGTCTTCTATGTGGCCGGATGCGGGGGGTTCCAGATCGCAGACGATTCCCGGCAGGATCTCCAGAACCTTTTCGAGCCGGGCAAGGAGATCGTCCTCTATCGGGACTTCGAGGAACTGGCGGACCTCGTCAGCCGTTATCTCAAGGACGGGGACGAAAGGGTCCGCATCGCCGAGTCGGGCCGAAGGCGCGCCCTGGCCGAGCACACCTACGCGCACCGGCTGCGCAAGGTCGTGGAGATCCTGGAGGGAAGACCCTGCAAGGCCAGGCCCCGGTTCTACGAAAGGACCGTAATCCACGCCCAGGGGAGCCGACTCGGCTCAGCCTCTCCGTCGGACCGCGTTCAGGTGATTTCCCTCTCGGAAGCCGAAAAACCCGCTGTCCGCTCGATCCGGGCGCCCTCGGATGCAGACACATCGAGCTGCCTCAACGAATCCCTTTTCGAATCCCTGGCGCCCCGGGCCGTGGTGGTCCTTTCCGATGAGGTCGATGCCCGAGAAGCGGCCTTGCGGGCCGACCGTTTTCTCGGCGGCAACCCGGACCTGGGCGCCGTGGCCTGGAGGAACGGCCGTTCCGAACTCGTGCTCGCCGTCCTGTCCATGCGAATTCTTCACCACACCGGCGCCCTCACCCAGGGATACAGGTCGGCGGGCCTGGCACTGGAGGATCTCCTGCTCCGCATGAGGGCCGTGGGGTTCGAGGTGCGTGCGGAGAGTTGTCCGGCCAAACCGGAGTTAACCGACTCTTCACGCCAACCGTCCTTTTCGACCCCAGAGGACCGAGAGCGGTTTGTCCGGGCCTGGGGGCTCGACCCTGAGAGGCGGCTGAGAGCCAAGAGACTCCTTCGAGTCGCAGCGGAATTGAAGGCTGGCAGGCGCGACGAGCTCGCGCTGCCCGTCCTCGAGCAGGCCCTGTCTCTCGATCCCGAAGGGGAAGAGGCCAGAAGGGAGTTGGGCGCGTTTCTGCTCTACCGGGGCGATGCCCGGCAGGCCGAGCCTCACCTGTATGCTTCCTGGTCGCGCGACCCCGACCACGTACCGGGCGGGCTGCTTTACGGCCTCTGCCTGCTCCATCTGAAGGAGGAGCGAAAAGCCCTGGACGTTCTCCTCCCGCTCCTCGAACGGAAAGCGTGCCTGCTCGAGAAGACGAGCCTCCTCTACAACATCGGCCGCTGCTACAGGAGACTTGGACAACCGGAGCAGGGGATCCGGAGGCTCTGGGAAGCGGTCAAGCTGGATCCGAGTTATCTCAGGGCTCACCAGGAACTGCTTTCTATGCATGTTGAGGCCCAGGACTTTCCCGCGGCCCTCGAGTGCATGGAGCGGATCGTGCAGAACGATTCCAAAAACCCGGAGGCGTTCAACGATCTCGGCGTGATTCTCCACAAGCTGGGCAGGGACCAGGAAGCCTTGGAAGCTTTCAAGAAAGCCCTGGCGATCGACCCCTCTTACCGGCCCGCGGCGAAGAACCTCGAGATCGTATCGGCCGCTCTGGGAGTTTCCTCGCCCAGGGGGTCCCAGGAAAGATCCAGCCGCCGGCCCGGCGCTCCTTTCGAGGACCTTCGCCCGGCCGAGCGAGCGCCCGCGTGATCCTCTGCGGCCCGGGACGGGAAAGGCGTCGTCCATGATGGGCAGCACAGCTCCGGAAATTCTCAAGGCAGGCAAAGGAGGGTTCACGCTCCGGGTGCGGTCGGAGGCGGGTGTCACAAAAACCCTCCACAGCCTCTATGACCCGGTTGAAGAGGCACGGAGGCTCGTTGCGAAGGCTTCGCTCGATCCGGCCGCACAGGAGGGAGTTTTCGTGATCCTCGGCCTCGGCCTCGGATATCACGTGGCCGAGCTGGCCCGCAGGCTTCCCCGGGCCGTTCTCGTGATCGTGGAATCCGAACCCGCAATCCTGGATGCGGCCCGCAGCCTTGGCCTTCTCGATGGGCTTCCCGCCGGGGTCCGCTTTGTCGTGGGCCAGCCCCCCTCAGAAGCGCTCCGGGCCGTAACGAGAGCCCAACTCGAAGCCAACATGGCTCCTCTGGGTTTCTTCTGCCTGCCCTCGGCCCTCGCCGCCTTCCCGGGCTACTACGGCCCTATCGTGCGGGCCCTTGAAAAATCGGTTTCGGTCCGGATCGACGCCCGGCTCCGGTACGCCAAGTTCCGGCATTCTTCGGCAACCGTCCTGCTCATGGGGTTTCCGTACTTCCTTTCCCGGGAAATCGAGCGGGCCCTCGAGACCCTTGGGCACCGCACGATCAAGGTGCCGGTCTCCAAGGGAGAGGCCGGCGAGGTGATCGTGGCCCGGTTCATCGAAGCCATCCTGGCCCACAAACCGGACTTCCTGCTCACGGTCAACCACCTCGGCTTCGACGAAGAGGGCGTGCTGACAGGTTTCTTTCGTTCCATTGAGATGCCTGTGGCATCCTGGTTCGTGGACAGCCCGGAGCTCATCGTGAAAGGGTTTGCCGGAAACGTATCTCCCTTGTGCTCGATTTTCGTGTGGGACCGAAGCTACGTGGAGCCGATGAAGCGGATGGGTTTCGAGGATGTCCATTACCTGCCCCTGGCCGCGGACGAAACGGTCTTCCGCCCCATCCGACTCTCGACCCGGCAGCGCCGCGCCTGCGAATGCGACGTCGGGTTCGTGGCCTCCTCCATGATCGAAGCGGTGGAGAAATGGTTCGGCCGCCTGAGGCCCGAGCTCCGCTCTCTGGCCGATGCCTGGGCAAAGGATTTCGCGGGCACAAGGCAGCCCATGGAGGCTTTTTGCCGGGGCCGACCCGAGCAGGAAAGACGTCTTGTCGAAGGGCTCTCGGCCAAGGAGCGCATGGACTTCGAGGCGGCCGTCCTGTGGAAAGCCACGATGATCTACAGGCTTTCCTGCCTGGAAGCGCTCCGGGGGTTCGATCTCAGCGTGCGCGGAGACGCGGGCTGGGCCGAGATTCTCGATCCACAGGTCCGGCGTCTGCCGCGCCTGGACTATTACCGGGAGCTTCCCCTTTTTTACAGCGCCTGCAAGATCAACCTGAACGCCACGAGCCTCCAGATGCCCCAGGCGGTCAACCAGCGGGTCTTCGACGTGCCGGCGTGCGGAGCCTTTCTTCTCGCGGACCGGCAGGAGGCCCTTGAGGAGCTGTTCGTCCCCGGGCTGGAAGTGATCGCCTTCGAGGAGCCGGACGAACTCCCCGATCTCGTCAGGCACTATCTGGCCCGTCCCGAGGAGCGCGCCCGGATCGCCCTGCGCGGCAGGGAGCGCGTCCTCGCAGACCATACCTACCGGAAACGTCTCGCTGCTTTAATCGAGAGGATGCGTGCCCGCTACGCATGAGCGGCGGGCGGCCATGAGGGACCGTGGCCCTCCACGGGGTTTCCCCTGGAGGGACGCGCTCCGTCGCGTCCGCTAAGGGCGAGGTCGACATCTGATCCCTAAGAATCGCCAAAGGCCTTTTTCCTGCGGCCATGACAGAGCATGGCCCTCCATTGGTTTTCCTCTGGAGGGACGCGCTCCGTCGCGTCCGATACGGGCAAGGCCAACACCTGATCCTTGAGAACCGGCACAGACCTTTTGCCGCGGCCATGACAGAGCATGGCCCTCCATTGGTTTTCCTCTGGAGGGACGCGCTCCGTCGCGTCCGTCTTCAGGCGTCGTCATGGCAAAATCTCCCCGGCGACCATGACGGAGCATGGCCCTCCATTGGTTTTCCCCTGGAAGGACGCGCTCCGTCGCGTCCGTCTTGTGGTCGCGGTTTTGGATCGCCCCACGAGGGACTATGGCCCTCCATGCAATGGAATCTCTCGTCCCTGTCTCGCCCTCGTTTTCTGGCGGGCCACTCAATTTCTTGACGCTCCGTCTCGCCGGCGCAGGCTCCCGCGCGACGACCCTCCCCTCACGCGCTTTTCCATCCGAGCCCAAAACTCTCCGTAACCTGCTGGATTCGCAAGTGTAAGCCTGGCCCGGCTTCGGTCAGCTCCGCGGCCGGAACGTGAAGGTTTCTCAGGCGCGAGCCGGTACGGAAGTTGCTACTAAGACTTCCTGCAGGCGGATTCCCCGCCCCGATCTTGGGCCTAGCAAGAACCGAAAGCCGCCAAGCATGTCCCACGTGCTCGTTTGTCAACTGGCCAGAATGGGCGACCTCTGCCAGAGCCTTCCGCTTGTTCGAGACTTGAAGGAGGCCGAGGGATGCAGCGTGTCGGTCCTGGTCGACCGCAGACTCGGAGAGCTCGCCGCGCACTTGGCTCCCTGGCTCGACGGTGTGTTCACGATCGACATCCAGGCTCACCTCGAGACGTTTCGCAACAGCCTGTCGTGGGTGGCCTCTTGGGAAAGGCTCGAAGCGGAGCTCCGGTCCTTGCGGCAGGCCCGATTCGACCGGGTCGTCAACCTGAACTTCGGTCCCTTGGCCGCCGCCGTCGTGAAAACCTTCGGCGACACGTGCCCTGTGGAGGGATTCGGATCGCTGGGCTCGGAAAGTCCCGCGGCCGAATGGAACAACTTCATCCGGTTGCTGCTCCAGACGGACAGGAGACTCTGCCGTTTCCACCTGGTGGATATCTTCCGGTTTCACTCGGCCCGAAAAGCAGCGCCTCGATGGTCCGACGGAGTCGTCCCTTCGCCCCTTACGAGCCGTAGCACCTTGGGCGTCCAGATCGGCACCCGCTGCGCCAAGAGAACATGGGCGGAAACCCGCTTCGCCGACGTACTGCGAACGGTTCAATCCGAACTTGGGGTACGGGTCGTACTGTTCGGCGATCAACGAGAGGCTTTGCCCGCCCGTCGCGTGGCTCGAGGGCTCAAGGCCGAGCTTGTCACGGACCTGGTGGGCAAGACCTCGCTGCCGGATCTCGCAGACGCTCTGTCCGGGTGCGACCGGATTCTCTCCGCGGACACAGGCACGCTCCACATGGCCGCGTGGCTTGGCGTGCCGTCGGTCGCGCTCTTTTTCGGGCCCGCCCGGGTGTTCGAAACAGGCCCGTACGGGCCTGGCCACATCGTGCTCCAGTCCGAGCCTGAATGCGCCCCTTGCTCCGAGTCCTCGTCTTGCGGCAAGCCGGTCTGCTCCGAGGCGATCCCACCGGCCGGAGTCGCGCGACTTCTCGCCGGCAGCCAATGGACGCCACCGCCACCAGTCGTGCTCTACGAGCCGACCCAGGTCGGACACTGTCTGCAGTACAAGCCGGTTCCGCGCCGAAAGGCCTCGGCCTGGGACGTGCTGGGACTTCTGTGCTGGGGTGCCTCAGGCGAAATCTTACCGTCCGCCCAGGGCCGGGTCCCTACCCTGCGACACGCCCTGGACTTCCTTTGCACGCACTACGACCTGAGGCCATGGGCCGACTCCGTTCAGGACAACTGGACCGACGGGTTCCGCCTTCCCGGCCTGCCTCCGGACAGGCAGGCCGCACTTACGGCGATCCTGAGGCGGGGCTGGCGAGAACTCCTTGAAAGGATCCGCAACCATGACCACGCTGGAGAAGAATCTCTCCGCGCTGCGGGAGCGGCAGCCTGAGACGGCAGCCCGCGTGGAGAGGTCCTGCACGCCCGATGGGCTCGAGCGCATCGAGACCCCCCAGGGCTTTCCGGTCCACCGCCTGCGCGGCCGCCTGCTTCACTCGCAGCGCGACCCGGAGCGGGAGGCCCGAAAGCAGATCGCCCGTCTGGACCGGCCGCCCGGCCTCGTTGTCGGGTTCGGAGACGGGTTCCACATCGAGGCTCTGCTGGAGCGCTTTCCCGGGGCCGAAGAAATCACGGTGGTAGAGCCCGAGGCCGGTCTTCTTCGGGCCGTGTTCGAAACCAGGGATCTTTCGCGGTTGTTGTCCAGAATCCGCTTGGCCGTGGGCCGAGCGCCCGCCGCCCTGGTCCGCGACCTGACGTCGGCGCCCGCCTACTGGTATGTCCACCCGCCGGTCGAACAGATCCAAAGACGATACCTGGAAGCCGCGCGGGCTCTCTGGTCGTACCGGTCTCGGCCCCAGGGCCCCGTGCGCATCCTTGTCGTGGGCCCAGTGTACGGAGGCTCCTACCCGGTCGCTTGTTACGCAAAAGAAGCCCTGTCGCGGCTCGGCCACGAAGTGGCTTTCGCGGACTTGAGCGCTTTTCAAGGTGGCTACCGCGAATTGGAAGCCTGGAGCCGGGACCGGAATCTCCTTGTCGTGTTCGAGGAGCTTCTCTCCCGCTTCCTCGAGAAAAGAGCCGAGGCGTTCGGTCCGGACCTCGTGCTCTTCCTCGCCCAAGCCCCTATCCGGGAGGAAAGTCTCAAACGGCTTAGAGAAAAAGACATCCGTCTGGCCTACTGGTTCGTGGAAGACTATCGCCGCATGACCTACTGGGAGCGAATCGCCCCTCTCACGGACGTCTTTTTCACCATCCAGAGGGAGGCCGAAGGCCCAATGCGTGCAGCCGGCACCCGCTGCGTCCGGTACCTTCCCCTGGCGGCGCTGGAAGGATTCCACGAGCCCCTGCCGCTCACCGAAGAGGAACAGAGGCGCTACGGAGCGGATCTGTCCTTCGTGGGCGCGGGCTACCCGAACCGCAGGAACTTCTTTGCCCGCCTGTCGCGGGATCTCAGGATCTGGGGCAACGAGTGGGAAGGGGCAGCGCCCGTGCTGGCCGAAATGATTCAGGATCAAGGCCGCAGGGTGTCGGCCGAGGAATCAGTTCGCATTTTCAACGCCAGTCGGATCAACTTGAACCTCCACTCCTCGATTTGCCACGACGGAGTCGACCCACACGGAGATTTCGTCAATCCGAGAACGTTCGAGATCGCAGGGTGCCGCGCCTTCCAGCTCGTCGACCGGCGCAGCCTGCTCGGCGAACTGTTCGAACCGGACGAGCTTGCCTTGTTTCAGGATCTCGAGGACGCCCGCGACAAGATCGACCACTTTCTTTCGCACGAGGAAGAACGGCTCGCCTATGCGCGCCGGGGATTCGAGCGGGTGCGGCAGGAGCATACGTACGATCTGAGAATGCAGGAAATGCTCGGGGTCCTCTACGAGCAGGGCCTGCGGAGCCGCAGCAAGGGCAAGAGCGCCCGTGATTGGGCCCAGGAAGCCCGCTCCCCCGAACTCCGGCAGTATCTCGAGCAATTTCCGGCCCAAGGGCCCGTGGAGCTCGAGGACATCGTGGGCGAGATCCGCAAAAAAAACAACCCGGGCTGGGAGGACCGCGTGTTTCTGGCCCTCATGGCTTTCAAGGAGGAGTCGACTTGCAGAGGATCCTGCTCGTAAACCTCATGCGCATGGGGGACATCCTGCAGTCGACCCCGGTCGTGGCCGGGCTTCGGCGGGCCTATCCAGAGGCCGAGATTCACCTTGCCTTCAACGAAGCCTTTGCCGAGACCGTATGCCGGATCGACGTGGATAAGGCCCATCCTTTGCCTATGGCCCGGCTCCGGGACGCTCTGGCATCGCCGGAGCGATTCCTGGACGCCTTCGGAGAGCTGGAGCGATTCGGTCGCCGCCTCAACGAGAAGGGCCCCTACGATCTCTTGTTCAACCAGACGCCCTCGCCAGCAGCCGCGGCGCTCTCGGATCTCGTTGAGGCCCGCGCCCGGCGGGGCATGAGGCTTGACGAAGCACGGTCCTTCGTTCCGGCCGACCCCTACTCCGCTTATCTCGTGGCCATGATGTCCAACCGAAGGGCCAACCCCTTTCATCTGGTCGACATCTGGCTTGGAACGTTGGGCCTCCGCGGACCCGCTTCGCTCCGGATGAAGGTGACAGACCAGGACATGGAGCGGGCGGTCGATCTTCTCCGTGCCTCGGGGGCCGACCCGGAAAGGGAGCTTTTCGTGGGCTTTCAGGTCTCGGCCAGCCAGAAGGAAAAGTGCTGGAGCGAAGAAGGATTCGCCCGGCTGGGCCGGCAGCTCGAACGGAACCTGGGGGCCCGGATCCTCTTGTTCGGGGTCTCAGAGGAGCGGGATCTGTCTCGTCGGATCGCTTCGGCCGTGCCCGGGGCCTTAAGCCTGGCCGGACGGACCGGCCTGGGCGAGCTCGCCGCTCTCCTTCGACGGGCGGCTGTTCTCGTCACGAACGACACCGGCACACAGCACGTGGCCGCTGCGGTCGGAACGCCCGTGGTGGTCGTGTCCGTGGGTCCTGTCTTTTTCCGCGAGACCGGCCCGTACGGCGAAGGCCATCGGGTGCTGCAGGCCCGTCTACCCTGCGCGCCCTGTTCGTTCCACGTCTCATGCTCAAACCCGGTGTGCAAGGACCGGATCCGGCCTGACCATGTGTACACCTTGGCCGTTTGGGCGATGCGGCGCGCCCAGGGGCCTCAACCGGATTTCGGGCCCGAGGTGCGATCGTACCGTTCGGGCTTTGACGAGCGGGGACGGCTGCAGTACGAGCCCGACGTCCCGGACCCGGACGACGAGATTCTCCGATTCCACAAAGAACTGTGGACCGCCCTGCTCGAGGGAAGCGAAACGCAACCCGGACCGCTGGACCTCCTGCCGGCCGACCCCAAAACCCGGCGTCGCTGGGACCGCGCGGCCTCGGTCCTCGAACGGGCCTCCCACCTTATGGACCGGATGCGAACGGAATCGGTCCGCAGACCGCTGAATGCCCAGGAGTGGAAACGCCTGGGAGACGAACTTCGGCAGGAGGAGGAAGAGCTTCGCGGCCTGGCCCGCGAAGCCGAGGAGCTCTCGCCGTTCGTTCACTACTTGCTCATCCGCAGGGAGTGCTTTCCGACCGCAAGCCCCTGGGCCTTCCTGCGCATGACTTCAGATCTGTACCGTGCCGCCGCGGCGCCCATCCTTTCCGCACGGACAAGGCCGTCACCCGAAAAAGGAGGAGATTTCCCATGGAGCGACAGGAACTGCGCGACACCATCGCCCGGGCCCTGACCGGAGCCGCCGAGGCATGCCCGGTCCTTTCGAACTTTGTCTGCCAGGCGGCGGACCGCTTCCGAACCGGCGAAATCCGCGAGGGGAACGAGCTGCTCGCCCTGATTCTCGGCGACCTTTCGGTCCTGGCCGGCCTTCTGTCGGACGTGAGGCACTGGTCGGAAGGGGGCGGTCCGGGCCAAGCCCTGCCGACCGAGAGTCTCGAAGAGGAATCCCGACAGATGCTCGAAAGGCTGCGCATGCTTCAGGAGGCTCAGGAACGGGACGACTGGATTCTGCTGGCCGATATTCTGGAGTACGAGCTTTCGGAAAAAGTGACCGATTGGAGCGGGCTCTTCCGGGATTTGTCGACTCCTCTGCTTAGCGCTCAGGCAGGCTGATTCATGCACGTGCCACTCTGCCAGCCCCCCCGAAGCGCAACCGGCCGCTTCTCCGTCGTGGCTCTGCTCGCAATGGGCCTCTGCCTGATTTGGGCACGCACCGTCCCGGCGGACACCGCGACCATCATCAGAGGCCGGTCGGCCGACTCCGATTGCGGCCCTGTCCCCAGGGTCTGCGTCCTGCCCTTTTTCGACTCGGCTGCTCCTCAAGGATTCGATCCGGATCTGGCCGCGCTTCTCGAAGCCTCGCTGCGGCGGCAATCCGGGCTGCGGGTCCTTTCGGCCTGGCCAGATCGAAGATGGATTTATGAGGTCGAGCCCTGGCTGATTCGAGGCGCCTGGCCCAGGCCCGAACAAGGACCCGAGACGGACATCTATTTCCGGCTCCGGCTCGTGTGGATCGAGCGGGCCGCGAGCCTGGGCCCTTCGGATTTCCTGGTCGCGGGCAGGATCGTCCGCACGGGCTCGCTCGCCACGCTTCTTGCGGACGTCCTTCCGGCCTCAGGCTCGGGCCGAGGCGAGGAAGTCGTGCTTTCTCTGGCCGAGCAAGCGCATGCAGCCGAGGACATTCCGGCCGCCATCGGGAAGTTGGCCGCAGGAGTGGGCGCCGCCTTGGGTCGGGACCAGACGCGGCGCTGCCTGCGACAAGCCTGGGCTCGCTACCGGAGCGGCTCCTGGACCCTCGAGCGGGCGATCCAGGAAGCGCAAGCCCGGGCCGACGAAGGGCCCGAGTGTCTGGAGTGCCGGATCCTCTTGCTCGGCCTCCTCATGGAAGGAGGAGAACCTTACGCGGAGCAGGCCGAGACCGAGGCCCGACGGATCGTAGCTGCCTGGAGGGACTGGACCGACGAGACCCGCAGGGTCGCTGCCGAGAACGACCTCGATCCTTTCGTCGTTCTGTGCGGGCGCGAGGCCGCCCGAGCAGACTGGTCTGCCGTGGAAGCCACGGCTCGTCTTGGCTTGCAGACGTTCTCGCTCAACAGTCGCACATATGAAAAGTGGCTCGCCCGGAGCCTGATCGAACGGGGTCTCTGGGAGGAGGCCCGGCAGGAGTTGGAGAGACTCGTCCGTCACGCTCCGGCCGACCCCGAGCTGGAGGCCTGGCTGAGCCAAGCAAGGGAGGGCGTCCGGGAAGTGAGCCCCCCGAAGGAGAGGTCGGAGCCCGGCGGTGCGGAGGCACTGCCCGAGACGGCCCCCGCGGCCCGAGACAGCGAATCGGATGCAAAGTAAAGTTCAGACGCTGATTGGACGATATGAATATTAGAAATCAGGTTCGATATTGTTAACAACCAGATGTAACCTTTTATGCGAAAGAGCTGTGTCCTCCATGACCGAACCAGCAACCCGCGCCGCAGGATCCTTCGAGCCGAACTCGGCCTGGTCTCCTCAACCCAGGGACGACCCGAGCCAGGCCCGGATCCTTTGCCTTGCGGGCGAAGTCCTGCGCGGAGGCTATCTCCGAAAGCTCATGTCCCGGGGGTGGATCCTCCAGGCGGCCCGATCGGGGCCGGAAGCGCTGGAACGGCTCGCGGCCGATCCCGGTTACCCGGTCTTCCTGTGCGACTCCAAAGCCCTGGGGGACAATGCCCCTGCGCTCCTGGAGGCGGCCTACAAGACCGCGCCGGACACGGCGACAATCCTGCTCTGGGATCCCTCGGATCTGGCCTGCCTGACGGCTGCCGTGAACCGAGCCGGTGTCTTCCGCGTTCTGCCTGCACCCATGGAAGAAGAGGAACTCGTCCGGTCCGTGCAGGAGGCCCTGGAGCGGCGGCGCAGCCTGGAGCAACGCGCTCTCAAGCAAGAACACCTGGAGAAGGAGAATGCGGCTCTGAAGCGGAAGCTGTCACTCCTCGAGCAGAAGCTCGACCACACCGACGCAGAACTCAAGAACGCCCGGTTCCACCTTTCGGAGGAAAACCGCAAGCTCAAGGACACGTACATCCACATGATCCAGATGTTCTCCAACGTGCTGGAGCTTTACGACCCCAGAGCCAAAAGCCATGCTGCCAACGTGGCGGACCTGGCGGCCCGCGTGGGCCGGGCCCTTCGTATGAACCCGTCCGATCTCGAGTCTCTCGTCGTTGCGGCCCTTTTCCACGACGTCGGCAAAATGGGACTCCCGGAGAGCCTGCGGGAAAAACCGGTGGAAACACTCGATCCCGTCGAGCAGGCCCTCTATCGGACCCATCCGGTCCGGGGACAGATGGTCTTCGACTCCATGGAGTACATGCGGGACGTGGGGGTCGTGATCCGCCATCACCACGAGCGTTACAGGGGCGGCGGATTCCCGGACGGCCTGCCAGGAGGCCAGATCCCTCTGGGGGCGCGCATCGTGGCCCTGGCGGACGCCGTGGACCGATGGATGGAACAGGAAGCCGGCGACGACCCCGTGGCCGCGGTGATCGAAAAGGCCCGGCGAAACGAGAAAGGTCACTTCGACGAATCGCTCGTTTCTTACTTCGCGCACTCTGTGCCAGCCGTCTACGAAAAAATCGTCCCGGCCGAGGGCGTGAGCGAGAGGGAACTTTCTCTGGACCAGATCATGCCCGGCATGATTCTCACGCGCGACATCGTGAGCGGGACCGGCATCACGGTGGCCAAGAGGGGAAAAATCCTCAAACGAGAGACCCTCAGGAAGATCCGGCGCTGCTATGAAATCGATCCGCCGACCCATTCATGCATTGCGGTCTGGGAAGGAGAATGATCCCAGTTTCTCTCCTTGGAAGCCCCACGGACCGCTCTGCCTGCAAGCCGGCCGGCTGCTCCGCGCTGGCCTTGTCCTGCTCGGGCTGTTTCTTCTCCTTTTTGCGGTTCCGTCCCGGGGCTCGGGGGCCAATGGCCCGGTTGCCGTCGTCCTCGCGGTTGACACTTCGGGCAGCATGAAGAAGACCGACCCGCGTAACCTCCGGCGCGAGGCTTCGAAACTCCTTCTTTCCCTTCTCGGGCCCGAGGACCGGCTTGCCCTCGTGACGTTCGACACCCGGGCAACGATCCGGCACCCCCTGGCAAGGGCGGCAAAGAATGAGGGGATCCTGACAGGCCAGATCGACCGGATCCGGTCCGAGGGCAAGTTCACCGACCTCCATGACGCCATGTGGGTTTCCCACGAGGCCTTCGGCCCCTTTGGCACCAGGGGCTCCAGGGCGATCGTTTTCCTCACGGACGGGAAGATGGACACCGGGGACCCGGACCGGGATCTCAGGCTCACCGAGGCCCTTCTCGAAGAACGGCTGCCCCAGCTGTCCGAGGAGAGGATTCCCGTTTACACGATCGCCTTCTCGCCCCTTGCGGACGCCGCGCTTCTCGACCGGATCGCAACGGCCACGGGCGGCTTTTTCTACACGGCTGAAAACGCCGAAGACCTCCACGTCGTTGTTCTGAGAATCTACCGGAAACTGGCCCGTCCTGACGCTCTGCCCGTCCAGGGAAAGACCTTCCTCGTGGATCCTTCGGTCAGAGAGATGACGATTGTCGTGACAAAGGCTGGAGCATCGCAGGGGTCGGTGGCAATCCGGGCTCCGGACGGCCGTCGGCTCACGAGCCAGGAGGTCGCGCCCGGCATTCGGTGGTTCGCGGCAGAGGCCTTCGAAATGATCACCGTGGAAAGGCCAGAAGCCGGAACATGGGAAATCGACTACCGCCAAGAGGCGCCCAGGGAGGTGTTCATCCTGACAGACTTGAGCCTCCTGAGTTCCTTCGAGGAGAACGCCCTTGCGGCCGGAACCGTGCAGCCGATCGAAATCTGGCTGGAAGAAAAGAGGGAAAGACTGCCGGCCGGGATTCTCCAGACCCAAGGTGTGGATTTCCGATGCGAACTGGAGTCGGAAGGGGGCAACAAGACTCAAGTGCCGCTCCGTGACGACGGCCTCTCCGGAGACCGGACAGCCGGAGACGGAATCTTCACTGGCACCCTTGAGCCGGACAAGGCCGGGACCTACCGTTTGAGTCTTTCGGCTCTCGGCAAAACCTTCGAGCGAAGACGGATTCACGAATTCAGGGTGCTCGATTCCGGGCCGGCCCCTGGACCGCGCGAGGCCAACACGGCACGCATCCAGCCCCGGCCTGACGAGGCCGGGCCCGAAAGTCGGCCCGAGGCGGCGAGTCAGGAAGCGGCCAAAAGGGAGCCACAAGGGGACCGCAAACCCGTCAACTGGAAGCTCGAAATTGCACAGTTCTTCATGGTGAACGCGGGCCTCGCCGCCGCAGCGGCCGCATACGGGCTCGCCCGCGGCCGGAAAAGGCGAAGAATCCTTCCGGGAGGGAGCAGGCCATGATCAGCATCAAGCCCCTTTATCTCATGCTCCTCGTGGAGTATGGGATCCTGGTCTCGGCTTTGTGCGTTCTTCTCTTCGTCCGATGGAAACGCGCAGCAAAACGACCGGCCGCCCACGAGTCTCTGACTTCAGAGTCTCTGACTTCAGCGCCCGTTCGGTCTTTCAGCCCCGAGCGGCTTCGATCGATCCTCGAAGCAGAGCGGGAACGACTGGCCTCTGGAGGGCCGGGCGACGGCGGGCGCGAAGAGTCCGGAGTCCAAGGAGGACACGACGACAAAGCCAGGAAATGGAAAGAGCTCTATCTGGCCGCCGTCTCCGAACTCATCCAGAGAGGCGGCGCGGACGAGAGCGATCTCTCCTACGCAATTCTGCGTGGATTCGAGAGGACCCTGGACCAGGCCCTGGCCCCGGAGTCCGCGGCAGAGCCCTCCATGGGGGTCTCCCAGACGCTGACTTTTGCCGCCGACCGGCCCGAGATCGCCGAGAAGTTCCACGCCTTCTTCAAAGCCCAGCGCATGCGCATCGCAGAACTCCACATCGCGGAGAAATCCGTTGAGTATTTCCGGGAAAAGGTCAAAGAACTCCAGAAGCGGAACCGCGAACTCAGGCGGAAGCTCCAAGCTCTCCAGGAGAGCGGCCGCGCCGGCAGCAAGGCGGATGTCGAGTGGCTGGTCGCCGAGCTGGAAAAAAGCAACCAAGAGCTGCAAGCCTGGGTCGGCCGACTCGAAGAGGAAAACCGGGAGCATCTCGAGCGGATCCGGCGGTACGAAGCCGAGATGAACAGCGAAATCGAGCGGCTCCTGTCAGATCTCTCATCCCCTGTGCTGGTCCCGCAAATCGAACTTCAGACTCCGGCTGATTCTATACAGGCCATGCCCGAACCCTTGCCAGGGGGCCTCGAGGCCGAGGCGGCTGAACTCAGGAAGACCCTGGCAGAAAAAGAGCGCGAAATCGAAAAGCTCAGGCAGAACAATCGCAAGCTCGAGCGGGAGTACAGGCGGGTTTACGTGCTCTTGACCGACCAGCAGAAGGCCAAAATGGCCGAATCGAGACTCGAAGAAAAATCCGCAGCGTGAGCGGCATCGTCTCGCCGCAACGGCAAAGTCTGACACTCTGATGGGCCGCAAAACGGACGCGACGGAGCGCGTCCCTCCAGGGGCGGGGGGATCCGTCATCCAATGGAGGGCCATGCTCCGTCATGGCCGAAAAAAGGCGCCTGTCGATTCTCAGGGATCAGGTTTCCGGCTCGCCCTTAGCAGACGCGACAGAGCGCGTCCCTCCAGGGAAAACCCCGTGAAGGGCCACGGTCCCTCGTGGCCGCACCCCAAAACCACGACCCCAAGACGGACCCGACGGAGCCCGTCCCTCCATGCGCCTTTGACCGCCTTCTCGCCTCCCCGCTACAATTTTTCTATGACCATTGACAATCTTGCCGAGCTGAAAGACCGGATTGAGGCCTTCACGGGCCGCCCACCCCCGGGACGCCTCGAGATCCTCGAGGACACCAGCGAATACATGGCCATCCACCGCGGAATGGTTCTCAGATTGCAAGGTCGGGATTATTATGTGACCGGCGACGCACGGGAAGGCCGATTCGGCATCAACGAGCAGCCCAAGTTCTGGGTGAAATACTCCGTCGATCTGTCCACGGGCGCACGCAAGATCATCAAGCTCGTGTTTCACGAGGAGTTCACTTCCAGGCTCGGCCCCTTCCTGATCCGATGCAGCCGCAGCCCGATCAAGGAGAGCGACATTTTGGAGATCGTGCGGGACCACCCTCATTTCATGCAGGGCTTTACGGTCCCGGACGCCCGGGGCAACACGATCCGCATCCTGGACATCATTCAGGGAGAAACTCTGCTCGCACACGTTGTGGACATCCCCCAGAGCCACGAGGAGTACTTCTTCCGGACGTTCCCGGGGGTCCTCCGGTCCATCCTGCCCTGCGTCGAGGCGCTCGGGTTCCTCTACGAGCGCGGTCAGCACCACGGAGACGTCCGAAACGACCATATTCTGGTGGAGGCGTCGACCGGCCTCTACCGGTGGATCGACTTCGATTACCACGTGAACTACCCGGACTACGACCTGTGGTCCGTGGGGAACATTCTCATCTACGCGGCGGGCAAAGGGATCCATCCCATCCAGACGGCCTACGACAACCCGTCCCGTTATCCCCTCATGCGGGAACGTCTCACGCCCGAGGACGCCATGCTCTTCTACCCGTACCGGGTGGCCAATCTGAAAAAGCTCTTTCCCTATATCCCGAAGCGGCTCAACGAGATTCTGATGCGCTTTTCCGTTGGCGCCCGGGACTTCTACACGGACTTCCGATCCCAGGTCCAGGACCTCGAGGAGGTCATCCCCCTCCTCGAAAGGCCGTGACACCCCGTGGAGGGCCACGGTCCCTCGTGGCCGCAATCCAAAACCACGGCCACAAGACGGACGCGACGGAGCGCGTCCCTCCAGGGGGCGCGGGGATCCGCCATCCAATGGAGGGCCATGCTCCGTCATGGCCGCAGGGGATGGGTGCGGGGGCGGCAGATCCGAAAACCAACGCCACCGAGGCAAGAACGGACGCGACGGAGCGCGTCCCTCCAGGAGGCTTACGGCTTGCTCACCTTTTTCAGGAAAGGCAGCTCCACCGAGAGATGTGACGGAATGACCCGGATGAGCCACGTCGAGGTCTTGATCTCGGTCGGCCGCTCGAGGAGACCACGGTTCCTTTCCACGACCCGGCCGCTTACCGGCAGGAATGGGTGGTGTTCCTCCCCGTCCTGGGTCACGAGCCGGATCCCCGGGAACCCCTGCTCGACCAGATCGTGTTCTTCCGGCAGAACAACCTGCACCACCCTTCCGATCGAGCGAAGGAAAGACTCCTCCACACCCACCGCAAAGGTTCCCTCCTGCTCGTAGACGGCCCAGGCGTGCTCCGGAAGGCAGTACCTGTCTCCAGGCAACGGCGTCATCGGCTCACCCGGCTGCTCCGCGTCGATGGCCGGGGGCTCTGATCCTTCCATCGCACCCGCATCTTCCTTCGCAAGGAGCGTCTCCTGCCGCGCCTTTCTCAAGGTTCTCCAGACCGGCGGCAGAAGCTCTCTGCGGGTAAAGGGCTTCGGAATATAGTCGGCCGCCCCTAGCCGCAGGGACTGCAGAGCGGTGCGGATCGTGGGGTAGCCCGTGATCATGATCGCCGGCGTCGGGATCGAGGCTTTTTTCAGTTCGGCCAGAAATTCGAGCCCATCCATTTCCGGCATCATGAGATCCGTCAGAACGAGAGCAAAGGACTCCCGGGAAAGAAGGCCGAGTCCCTCCCGCGCGCTCAAGGCGCACGAAACCTGGAACCCTTCCCTGCCCAGGACCTTCTTCAGGCTTTCGTGGATGATCGGTTCGTCGTCGATGACCAGGATGCGAACAGGCGTCTCGGTCGCCATCAAGATGCTCCCTTCCCCCTTAGACCTTCCTTCCTTCCATGGCAGGACCTTTCCCGCTTTCCATTCGGACAAAAAAGGCTCCTCGGCCACCCTCACGAGGCGGCTTCCCTCGCAGGAAGCTCGATCCGGAACGACGTGCCCTGCCCCACAACCGATCGCACGTGGATGCGGCCACCATGCTGGTCCACGATGCTCTGAACCACCGAGAGGCCAAGGCCATTCCCCCGGGCTCCCTTGGTGGAGTAAAAGGGTTCGAAGATCTTCTCGATCTGGTCCTTCGGGATTCCGCATCCTGTGTCCGCCACTTCAAAGAACACCCGGCGGCCCGCTCCGGAACGGCCCGAAGCAATCGTGATCGTCCCCTTTCCATCCATCGCTTCGGCTGCATTCATGACCAGGTTCAAGATCACCTGCTGCATCTGGCCCGGGTCCGCGTGCACTTCCACTGGCCCGGCCGAGAGCCGAAACTCGAAATCCACGTTGCGGAAGGCCGCCTGCTTCGACACGAGCCCGTGGGCCCTGCGGATCACGGTGTTGATGTCGATCCCCTGCCGGACCGGATGCTGCAGCCGGGTGTAGTCCAGCAGGTCCCGCACGATCTGCCTGCACCGAAGGGCCTCCCGGTAGATGACTTCATAGTCCCTCCGAACCGGGTCGGCCGGGTCCACGTCGATCAGGAGATCCTCCACGAACGTGATGATGCCGCTCAAGGGATTGTTGATCTCGTGGGCGATGCCGGCCGCGAGCTTGCCCACGGCCGCGAGCTTTTCGGACTGAATGAGGCTCCGCTGCAAGCGCTTCTGCTCGGTTACGTCCCGGGAGATCACGCCGACCCCTATGACCTGGCCTTTGTGGTCAAGAAGGGGAAATCGGACCGTGTGCAGATAGACCCTGCGGCCTCCGAGCACGAGGCTCTCCTCGCGGGAAACCGTGCGGCCGGCTTCGAAAAAGGCCTTGTCGCGCTTCTCGAAACGTTCGGCCAGGACCGGGTCAAAAAGCATCCGGTCCGTCTTGCCCAGGAACTCCTCGGGCCGACGCCCGAACAGCGCCGCGGCCACGGGGTTGATGAACAGATACCTCCCGCCGAGATCCTTAAGGACGATGATGTCGTGCGCCGCATTGACGAACTGCTCGAATCGCTGCACCGACTCCTGAAGCCGCGCCTCCAGATCGGTCTTCTCCTGAAGGCGCTCTCGAAGCCCCTGGAAAACCTCGTTGAGATCCCAAAAAACCCGGGCGAGCCTGTGGTCCATGATCCGCACGCCCGGGGGTGTCAGGCGGTACAGATCGGCAAGGATGTCATCCTTCCCGGTCAACTCGATGATCAGCTCGAGACCCTCGAACCTGAGTGCCTCGTGAAGGGATCGCAAGGTGGGAATCCCCATCTCCCTGGCGGCGGCCACACCCGGAGCCTCTGAGTCCGGGTCCACAACGCAAAGGACCTCCAGGTTCAGGGCTGCGAGCTTCCCCTGGGAGACCAGGTCCAGGATCGCCTTGCAGCCCTGGCCGCCTCCAATGATCGCAGCCATCGTAACAGGCCGATCCGCGGATTGGGCCACCTCCGGCACCGCGCTCTCCGACACGGTCTGAATCCTCCTCGCCTTCCTATTTTTCATTCTAAGGCGACCGGCCCGCCGATTCAAAGCAATTCTGGGTTCATCGAGCGCCCCCGGGCCCTGGCCTTGACAAGGCTGCTGGTGGTGGCTGCCAGCGGTGGCCTGCCAGCCGTGGGCACGGCACAAGGGCCGTGGGTGGCACCTGCCAGCCCCCCCAGGCGGCACGTCGTGGTGCCCGCAGCGATTCCGGCCTTGACACGGCTCGGCCCGGAGGCATAAACTCTGAGTTGAGAATAATTCCTATTTTCACGGAATCTTCCGATGGTCTCTGCATCCTCGTTCCGGATGACCCAGCAGCGGCGGATTCTCCTCGAAGAAATCCGCGGCATGCATTCCCACCCCACGGCCGACGAGGTCTATGCCCGCGTCCGTCGCCGCCTGCCCAGAGTGAGCCTTGGAACAATCTACCGGAACCTGGAAACTCTCTGTCGTGCCGGCGTCATCCAAAAACTGGAACTTGCGGGATCGCCTCGCAGGTACGACGGGACCATGGAAGCTCACTACCACGTGACCTGCTTGGTCTGCGGAAAAGTTGAGGACATCCGACTGGAGCCGCCCAGCAGCCTGGAAGAGGCCGCGCGCCAAGCCTGCGGCTTTCAAATCGTGGGGCATACCCTCAAGTTTCACGGTTTTTGCCCGAAGTGCGCGGGCAGCGGCCCCAGGCGGAAGGCGGCTCCCCCCTTTGATAGGCCGAGGGAACCCAGGCACAAAGAGGGTTCGGAAGCAAAGGCGTCTGGCAAGTCGGAGACAGGGTCATGAAAAAGGTTGTTTTCTTCGCCTTTCAGGCAGACCCGATGTGTTTCGTCCACGTGCTGCTCAACGGGCTGGACATGAAGGAGAAGGGATTCGAGATTCGCATCGTGATGGAAGGAGCCGCCACCCGGCTCGTGCCCGAGCTGTCCGGTCCCGAGCATCCTCTGCACGGCCTCTATGCGAAGGCCAAGGCGCAGGGACTTTTCGAGGGTGCCTGCAGGGCCTGTTCGGCCAAGCTGGGGACTCTCGAGGCTGTGCGCCGGGAAGGATTGCCCCTTCTCGAGGACATGAGTGGCCATCCAGGCATGGCCGGCTTCTTAGCCGAGGGATACGAGATCGTCACGTTCTGAGCCGAAAGGAGATGAGAGAGCGATGCCGCCGATTGAGCTCAAGAAAGACATCTATTGGGTGGGGGCCATCGACTGGAACATCCGGGACTTCCATGGATACTCGACCTACAAGGGAACCACCTACAATGCCTATCTCGTTCTGGATGAAAAGGTGACCCTTTTCGACACGGTCAAGGGGCCTTTTCGCAGCGAACTCCTTCACAACATCCGCCGCGTCATCGATCCGACCCGGATCGACTATGTGGTCGTCAACCACGTGGAGATGGACCATTCGGGCTGCCTGCCGGAAATCCTCGATGCCGTGCGGCCGGAAAAGGTTTTCTGCTCCGTCAAGGGCCGGGAGGCTCTCCTGCAGCACTTCCACCGCGAGGACTGGCCGCTGCAAGTCGTGGCGGACGGCGAGACCGTCCGGATCGGCCGGCGGTCTGTCCAGTTCCTCGAGACCCGCATGCTCCACTGGCCGGACAGCATGTTCTCCTACCTTCCCGAGGAACGCCTTCTCATTTCGAGTGACGCCTTCGGCCAGCACTGGGCGACAAGCGAACGGTTCGACGATCAGGTGGACGGCCCGGAGCTGCTCGCGCACGCGGCCAAATACTACGCGAACATCCTTCTCCTCTATTCCCCCCTGGTGCAGAAGCTTTTGGGACGGGTCCAGGAACTCGGCATCCCGATCGACATGATCGCGCCTGACCACGGCGTGATCTGGAGGAGCAATCCCGGAGCCATCCTCGAGCGCTACGATGCCTGGAGCCGGCAGGTCACCAAAGAAAAAGCCCTCGTCATTTACGACACCATGTGGAAGAGCACGGCCACCATGGCCCGGGCGGTTGCGGACGGCCTGATCCAGGCCGGCGTTCAGGTCAAGATGTTCGACTTGCAGGTCAACCACCGCAGCGACGTCATGACCGAGGCGCTGGACGCCAAGGGCCTGCTTTTCGGCTCGTCGACCCTGAACAACCAGATGCTGCCTCGCATGGCCGACATGCTCACGTACATAAAGGGCCTGAAGCCGCGCAACCGGATCGGAGCGGCCTTTGGTTCCTACGGGTGGAGCGGGGACGCGGTGCGCCACATCAATCGGGAATTGGAGGCCATGAAGATCGAGCTCGTCCATCCCGGTGTGGCAGTGCAGTACGTGCCCGACCACGAGGGGCTCCGGCAGTGCGTCGAGCTCGGCCTGCAGGCCGGTCGAAGGATTCGGGAGAAAGCCTGAGACATTCAGGCGACCGACCGTCCCAGACCGACCAAGGACCGTCCCGCGCCGGCGGATCTGACAAAAAGCGCCAAGATGAGAGAGGGAGCCCGCATCCAAGCCGAACTCGCCGAGGCTCTGCTTCAGACAGACCCAGAGGAGGTCGTGCGCCAACAGCTAGCCCGGACCCCGCCACAAGCGGCAACCCGTGCATTGTTGGCCTTTCTCTCGTCCGCGGACGACGCGCTGCGGAGCCGGTCGGCCCGGGCGCTGGGCCTCTTGGTCGCCCAAAGGGCGGTGAGCGACCTGGACGGAGCCCGTGAAATCGTGCGGCGCCTCGTGTGGAGCCTGAACGACGAATCCGGCGGGATCGGCTGGGGAGCGCCCGAGGCCTTGGCCCATATTTTGGCCCGCAGCGACTCCCTGTGCGAAGAGTTCGCGGCGGTCTTTGTCTCCTACCTGCGCGAAGACGGCAATTTCCTCGGCGGCAGTCCCTTGGAGCCCTTCCTGCTCGAGGCCGCGGCGATCCTGGCCGAGGCCCGCCCCGAGGCGCTTCGATCCCTCGGGGCGGAGCGCCTCATCGCTTCCTTTCTCCACTCGCCCCGGGAATCCACTCGAAGCTTGGCCGCGCGGGCTCTTGAGATCCTGAACAGGAAGCTGCAAGGAGCGACGGTTCTCCAGCATGCGGGAAACGGCGGCCGGGGAGCCCCTCAAGGGGCGCGCTCCGGAATTTCTGATCGTTCGAGGTGACGGAGGAAACACGATGGACGTCCTGACTTTGTCTCGCCTGCAGTTCGCCGTGGCGACCCTGTTCCACTTCCTTTTCGTGCCTTTGACGCTCGGTCTGTCGTTTCTTGTGGCCATCATGGAAACGATTTATGTGAGGACCGGGAACGAAGAGTACAAAAGGATGGCGAAGTTCTGGGGAAAGATCTTCCTCATCAACTTCGCCTTGGGTGTGGTGACCGGCATCACCCTGGAGTTCCAGTTCGGGACGAACTGGTCCCGGTACTCCGCCTACGTGGGCGACGTGTTCGGCTCTCTGCTGGCCATCGAGGCGACCGTGTCCTTCTTTCTGGAGTCGACTTTCATCGCGGTCTGGGTCTTCGGCTGGAGGCGTCTGTCGCCCAAATTGCACTGCCTCTCGATCTGGCTCGTGGCAGGGGCTTCCAGCCTTTCGGCCGTCTGGATCCTCATCGCGAACGCCTGGATGCAGTATCCGGTCGGGTACACGATCAACGAGGCCACGGGTCGGGCCGAGCTTACCGACTTTCTGGCCGTGGTCACCCAGCCTTTTGCCGTGATCCAGATTCTGCACACTCTGAGCGCGGCCTATACGCTCGCCGGCTTCTTCGTGATGGGCGTGAGCGCCTACCACATCCTCAAAAAGAGCCATACCGCCTTCTTCCTCAAGTCGTTCCGCTTGGCCCTTCCCTTTGCCCTGATCTTTTCCCTGGGGAGCGTGCTCATGGGAGACTTTGCCGGCCAACAGGTCGCAGCCAAGCAGCCCTCCAAGCTCGCGGCCCTGGAGTCGCACTGGGAGACGACCACCCACGCGCCCTTCTTCCTGTTTTTCATTCCCGACGAAGAAAACGAGCGCAACCGGTTCGAGTTCGGCCGGATCCCGAGCGGCCTGAGCCTTCTGGCCTTTCACAAGCCCGATGCCGAGGTGGTGGGCCTTAAGGACTTTCCCAGGGAAGACCGGCCGCCGGTTCTTCTCACCTGGCTCGCTTTCCGCGTGATGGTAGGCATCGGATTCCTTCTGGCCTTTCTCACGATCGCGGGTACGGTGCTCCGCAACAGACTCGAGCAGAGCCGCTGGTATCTCAGGATCATGCTCCTGGCCATCCCGCTTCCTTACCTGGCAGCCGAGGCAGGCTGGATCGTCACCGAAGTGGGACGACAGCCCTGGATCGTTTACCGGCTCATGCGGACGTCGGAGGCGGTCTCGCCGATCGCAGTCTCCCAGGTGTTTCCGAGCCTTCTGGCCTTCATCCTCGTGTATTCTTTTCTCGGGCTCGTTGCTTTCGCCCTGATCTTCCAGGCCGCCCGGAAAGGGCCGGCGCCGGCTGGCGCCTGAGGCGCGAGGCGCTCTTCGAAGCTTGAAGAATAAGGCAAGAAGAAAACGTCCGGAAACGATCTCGAGCAAAAGGAGTGAGAGAAAATGTTGGAGACGATCTGGTTCGTTCTCTGGGGCGTGCTCTGGGCCGTCTACTTTATGCTGGACGGCTTCGACCTCGGGTTGGGCGCTCTCCTGCCGTTCCTTGCGAAGAAGGAAGAGGAAAAGAGAATCCTGTACAACAGCATGGGACCTTTCTGGGACGGCAACGAAGTCTGGCTGATCACGGCCGGGGGCGTGACCTTCGCCGCGTTTCCGAGGACCTACGCCGTCCTGTTCAGTTCCCTGTACTCGGCCCTCATGCTCCTGCTCTTCTGCCTGATCTTCCGGGCCGTGGCCATCGAGTTTCGCGGAAAACAGGCAAGCCCGGGCTGGCGGAAAGCCTGGGACGCGTGTCTTACGGTCGTGAGCGCGGCCGCTGCGATCCTTCTCGGGGTGGCCTTCGCCAACATCTTCGAGGGCATCCCCATCGACCAGGACGGCGTGTACCAGGGAACGCTTCTCACCTTGCTCAACCCTTACGGGCTCCTCGGCGGAGCGCTCTTCCTCGCCTTGTTTCTGCTGCACGGATCCCTCTGGCAGGCCATAAAAGCCCAAGGGGCTCTTCACGAGCGCTCGGCCCGGGCGGCCAGAGCGATTTGGCCCGTCCTTCTCGTCGTTGCCGTGGTGTTTCTTGGGGCCACAAAGTTCGCGACGTCCTTGTGGGACAATTATTTCCGGTACCCGCTTTTGCTCCTGGTCCCGCTCGCCGCGGTGGCAGGCCTTCTGGGAACCCGCTTGTTCATCGCCCGCAAGGCTTGGTGGAAGGCGTGGTTCTCGTCTTCCCTCACCATCGTGGCCGCAACGCTCTTCGGCGTTCTGGGGCTCTACCCCAACCTCTTGCCGTCGAGCCTGGATCCGGCCTTCAGCCTGACCGCAGCCAATTCGGCCTCTTCGGCTCTCACGCTCAAAATCATGCTCGTTGTGGCCCTCGTGTTCGTCCCCATCGTGATCCTGTACCAGGGTTGGGTGTATCATCTGTTCCGCCACAAAGTGACGGAAAAAGATCTCGCTTACGAAGAGGCCCACTGAGGCGGAACTGCTTTGCGGCCATGACGGAGCATGGCCCTCCATTGGATGGCGGATTCCCCCCTTGCGGCCACGAGGGACCGTGGCCCCCCATCGGGTTTTCCCATGGAGGGACGCGCTCCGTCGCGTCCGCCTTATGGGCCTATCTTTGCCCGGCAATCTTGTACCCGATGGGCCGGTTTTGCAGCACCTTCCCTTGCGGCCATGACGGAGCATGGCCCTCCATTGGATGACGCTTTCCCCCCCTTGCGGCCACGAGGGACCGTGGCCCTCCATTGGTTTTCCGTGGAGGGACGCGCTCCGTCGCGTCCGTCTTGCTCCGCGGCCCTGAGGCGGCCGCAGCCCACGAGTGAAACCTTTCGGCACAAGCCGGTCTCCCTACAGACAGGAACAAAACGCGAAAACAAGGAGGCGCGACATGAATCGAGAGCATATGATCCGGCTCATCGCAGGCTCATTCATTCTCATCAGCCTGGCCCTTGGGCTTCTCCACAGTCCGTACTGGTTCATTTTTACGGCCTTTGTCGGCGCCAATCTCTTCCAGTCGTCCCTGACCGGCTGGTGCCTCATGGACAGGATTCTGAAAAAAGCCGGCGTGCAGAGCGAGGCGGAAAAGATTCTGGCCGCCAAGGCGCGCGGAGGGTGACCAGGTTTCTCCCATCGTCCCCGCACTTGACCAGGACAACATGATGCGGACCTTGGCCGGACGAACTCGCCGGGCTGCCCTGAGATGTGAGTCCAGCGGGTCTTGACCATACGGCGCGCGCAGGGTAATCTAAACCACAATGGTTGCACTTTGGAATCTCAAGGAGGAATCCACGTGGCCACGATTACTTTGAAAGGCTTACCCGATGATCTTTACGAGCGCATCCGAAAACGCGCGGCCGAGCACCGCAGAAGCATAAACAGCGAGATCATCTTCTGCCTCGAGCGTATCTTTCAGCCTAGGCGGATGGAGCCAGCCTCGTTTCTCAGCCAGGTGGACAGGCTGCGGCGAAAAACGCGTATTTCTCCTCTGACCGACGAGATCCTGCGCGCGGCAAAGGAGGAGGGCCGCCCGTGATCGTCGTGGACACAAACGTTATTGCGTATCTGTTCCTGCCAGGGCAGAAAACCGCCAAGGCGCGCGCCGCTTACAAGAAAGACCCCCAATGGGCTGCGCCGATTCTCTGGCGCAGCGAGTTTCGCAACGTCTTGGCCCTGTACCTCCGAAAGGGGGAGCTGAAAGTCGAAGAGGCGATCGAGCTGGCCGAGGCGGCCGAGTTTCTTTTGCAGGGTCAAGAATACCAAGTGGAATCGGATCAGGTCCTGCGGCTCGTTTCCTCCTCGAAGTGTTCAGCATACGACTGTGAGTTCGTGGCTCTGGCCAAAGAGCTGGGTGTATACCTGATTACGGGCGACAGCCGAATCGCCGCGGAATTCCCGTCCGTGGCTCGTTCGCTCGATGCTTTTGCTTCGACTTGAGGCTGCCTTGAAAGCAGCCGGGAACCTTACCGGGCCGCGGCCGGACGCCGCCCCGCCTCTCCTGCTTCGCCCCGAACCGTAATGATCTTTTCTTCCACGGGAAGGCTCACGCCAGACTCTTTTAGGGCCCTGTGCACGATCACCGAGAGGCCGTGGCAGCAGGGCACCTCCATCATGGCGATCGTGACCGAGCGGACGCCGGCTTTGCGGAAAATCTCGACGAACTTTTCCACGTACGCCTCGGCGTCGTCGAGTTTCGGGCAGCCCACGAGAACCGCTTTGCCGGGCAAGAGATCCCGGTGCAGGTCGGGGTAAGCCACGGCCACGCAGTCGGCCAGCACGAGCAGGTCGGCACCCTTCAAGAAGGGGGCGGTCGGCGGCACGAGCCGGATCTGGATCGGCCAGTGGGAAAGGGCCGACGGCGGGGAGAAAGCCCGATGAGGGCTGGCCTGGGCACCAGGCCCCGGCACAGGCGCGAAGGATCTCACCTGCGCCGAAGGGCAGCCGCAAGGCAGAGGTTGTTCCTCGCTCTCCTTGGGCTTGGCCGGCTCCGCGTGCTGGAGATGCTCGGCCACGGCCTCCTCGTCGAACTCCTCCGCCTCCCGCTCCACGACCCTCAAAGCTCCGTTCGGGCATTCGCCCAGGCAGGCGCCCAGGCCGTCGCAGAACTTCTCGGCAACCAACCTGGCCTTGCCGTCCACGATCTGGATGGCGCCCTCGGCGCAAGCCGGCACGCACTGGCCGCAGCCGTCGCAGAGGTCCTCGTCGATCTCGATGATTTTTCGGGTCACCTTTTTCATGTCTGTTCTCCCCTTTGCTCAAGCAGCACCTTCCGGGCCAGGCCGCGGCCTGCCTCGGTGAGGAAGCCCTGTTCGATCCGCGCTTCGATCCCGGAGCCGCCGGCCGGCTGCTCCTTGAGGCTTTCCTCGAGGTTCACGATGCGGTCCGCGTCGTAGACCGCCTGAAAATTCAAACTCTCCTCGGGCCGCGGATGGTGGTGATGGCCCACAATGTCGCAGACCTCGTCCACCAGGGCCGGGTCCGCGCCCAACCCTTCCAAAATCTCTCGGGCCAGAGGCGGGCCTTCTTCCTCCTGGAACCGGGCCGCGGTGCTTCCGTGTTTCCGTTCGGCGCTGTGGATCCCGATGTCGTGGAGGTAGGCGGCGCAGAGGACGACCGCCAAATCCGCGCCGATCTCGGAAGCGATCCGCTGGGCATAGCGGGCCACGCGGGTTGCGTGGCCGATCCGCCGAAAATCCTGCCCGAAGGTGCGCTTCATGGCCAGGGCCACCCGGTCCTTCAGAAGATCCTTTCTCTTGGCGAGAAGCTCGGCCGGAAGTTCCCCCAGGCACTGCTCGGCGAACTTGCAGTAGGCGGCGCACCCGAAGTCCATCCTGGGATTGACGAACTTGTGGCCGCATCCCTTGCAGCGGCGAGTGGGTTCGTCCTTGAAAAACTCCACCAAGGCGCCGCACCCGGGACACGGGACCTCGAAGATGTCGCCGGGCTTCCAGTACCGGATGTCCTGTCCAGGGCATTTCATGGGGCTTCTCCTCCCGATGGCACCGGCGGGGGCCCGAGGCCCGCCGCCGGACCTGGCCGTCTCAAGCGCCCAGAATCGCCTTCAAATCCGCTTCGGGCGTGGAGATGGGCTTGATATCAAAGTTCTTGACGAGAACGCCCAACACATTCGGCGTGAGGAACGCGGGCAGGCTCGGGCCGAGCCGGATTCCCTTGATTCCCAGATGGAGCAGGGTGAGCAGGATCGCCACCGCCTTCTGCTCGTACCAAGAGAGCACCATGGAAAGGGGCAGATCGTTCACGCCCACGCCGAACGCCTTGGAAAGGGCCACGGCGATCTGGATGGCCGAGTACGCGTCATTGCACTGCCCAACGTCGAGCAGCCGCGGGATCCCGCCGATGTCGCCGAGGTCCTTGTCGAAGAAACGGAACTTGCCGCAGGCCAGCGTGAGGACCACGCAGTCCTTGGGCACCTTTTCCACGAACTCGGTATAGTAATTGCGGCCCGGCTTGGCGCCATCGCAGCCGGCCACGAGGAAAAAGTGACGGATGGCCTTGCCCTTGACCGCCTCGATCACCCTGTCGGCCACGCCGAGGACCGAGTTGCGGGCAAAGCCGACCATGACAGAGCCCGCCTCCTTGTCCTCGGGAAACCCGGGAAGAGCCAGCGCCCGGTCGATGACCGGCTTGAAGTTGCGGTCCGAGATGTGAACGACTCCGGGCCAGCCCACGGTGCCGCTCGTGAAGATGTTGTCCTTGTACGAGTCCAGCGGCTTCTGGATGCAATTGGTTGTCATGAGAATCGCGCCCGGAAAGGCCGCGAAGTCACGGTTCTGGTTCTGCCAGGCCGTGCCGTAATGGCCGTAAAAGTGGGCATATCTCTTCAGGCCCGGATAGCCGTGACAGGGCAGCATCTCGCCATGGGTATACACGAAGATCCCCTTGCCCTCGGACTGCTTCAGGATCTCCTCCAGGTCTTTGAGATCGTGGCCTGAAACCAGGATCGCCTTGCCTTTGCGGTGCCCCAGAGGCACCCGGGTCGGAACCGGGTGGCCGTAGGTTCCGGTGTTGGCCCCGTCGAGAAGCTCCATGGCGCGCAAATTGATCTCGCCGCACTTGAGGACCAGGCCGACCCAGTCGTCGGGACTCAAGTCCTTGCGGAGCGTGGCCGCGAGTCCTTCGTGAAGAAAAGCGTATACCCTTTCGTCCTCCTGGCCCAGGATGCGGGCATGATCCGCATAAGCAGCCACACCCTTGAGCCCGTAAATCAGGGTCTCTCTCAGAGAGCGGACATCCGGGTCAACCGAAGGGTCCGCCAGGACCCCGACCCCGCGGCCCTGCTCGACGAGGCCTGCCAGAGTCTCATCAGGCTTGAACGAGGCCGGCCCTTCCAGGAACGTCGTGTGCCCGCCGGCCGCCTTGACCTTTTCTCGAAGGCTTTCCCTGAGATCCACGGCGCGCCTCACAAGAGGCGGGAACCGGTTCGCGTCGAAGTTCACGTTGGTGAGCGTGGCAAAAAGGGCCTCACAGGTGAACGCGTTGACCTCGGGATCCGAAACGCCTACCTTTCGGCCTTCGACCGCGATCAGGGAAAGCCCCTTCAACGCATGGAGCAGAAGATCCTGCAGGGCCGCCACCTCGGGCTCCTTACCGCAGACGCCCTTGCGGGTGCATCCCTGCCCTTTGGCGGTCTGCTCGCACTGGTAGCAGAACATGGCCGCAGTCGTGCTTTCCAGCGTTCCTTCGGTTCTCGCATCGGTGTGTCTCATGGTTCGCTCCTCTCCTTTTCGCCCTCCCTTTTCCGGCGGGCGTTTCTCTGAGTGTAGAGGTTCCTTCCGATTTGCCCAGCCGACCCGCTCGATCGGCCGCCGTTTCTGTCCGGTTTTCGCGTGGGAGCCGCCCATTCTGGCTATTCCCTTCGCTTTGGCTTCCGCCCTCTTTTCTCCTAACCGTTCGATGTGCAGGATACCGCGGCCGGTTCCCTTGGGCCTTGACCCATGTCAAGGGCCTCGAAAAAATTTTTTGGCCGGAAGTGTACGATCGGCGGTTCGAATGCTAAACTTTCAATAGAGGAGGACGAAATTTCTCATGAAACAGCCGATCATCGTGGACGCCCGCGGGCTGGCCTGCCCGCAGCCGGTGGTCAAGACCAAAGAAGCCTTGGAAAACCACCCGGGCCTGGCGATCGAGGTGCTGGTAGACACCCGGGACTCCGCCGAGAACGTGAGCCGCTTTGCCCGCAGCCGCGGCAGACAAGTCCAGACCTCGGCGGAAGGCGAGATCCACCGTGTCATCGTCCAGCCAGGTCCTGAAACGGCCGGCCCGTCCGCAACTGAGGAGCTGGGGCCCGTCTCCTGCGCGATGACGGACCAGAAGCTGGTCGTTTACGTGGGCGCGGACCAGATGGGGCGGGGAAGCGAGGAACTGGGAAAGAAACTCATGCAGGGATTTCTTCGCACCTGGCTCGACAGCCCGAAAAAACCCTGGCGGATGATTTTCATCAACAGCGGCGTGCGCCTGACGACGACCGACGAGGAAGCGCCGGAGGTCCTGGAACTTTTGGCGGAGCGTGGTGTCGAAATTTTGACGTGCGGCACGTGCCTACAGCACTTCGGACTAGAGAAAGAACTCCGGGTGGGGAAGGTGACGAACATGTACGAGGTGGTGGAAACCCTCTGCGCGGCCGGCCGCGTGGTCTCGCCGTGACGAAACCAGATCCGGTCAAGGGGGCTCGAATGTCTTCAGATGAAATCCCAACGACGGCTGCCATGGAAACCTTGCGGGACAAGGCCTCCGGGGCCGCTCATCGTGACGCTGGTCCCAGCAGACCGAAGCTCGCGAGAATCGGCTTCGGCATCGGCCTCCTCGGTACAGGGGTCCTGGGCTTGATCCTGCCTATTTTGCCCGGCACGATCCTCGTCTTGGGGGGCATCTGGATCCTGGGTCGGGACCTGCCTTTTTTCGAGCGTATCCGGAGGCGCATCCAGAGTCGGCTCCATCCAGCGGTCGCGAGCGTCGCGGGCGGGCGTGCCCAGGCACGTTCGGTCGCGGAAACGCCTCGTACAAGAGAACAGGGGGCGCCAGACGCTAAAAATGGGCAAAGGATCTCGGAGAAAACGGACACCCCCTCTTCGGCTCCAGGAGCAGGCCGGGAAGCGGCTTAGGAGGACAAGGCCTGCTTGACGATCTCGCTCACCCGCCTGCCGTCCGCCCTGCCGGCCACCTTGGCCATGACGGCCTTCATGACCTGCCCGAAGTTGCGGCCGCCAATCTCTGCCACGGCCTGGGCCACGAGGCTGCGGATGTCCTCATCCGAAAGCTGGGAAGGCAGCAAGGATTCCAGGATCCGGAGTTTTTCCTCTTCTTCCGGGACGCGATCCGCCATGCCGGCCTTTCGATACGAATCGATGGTGTCCTGAATCTCCTTCATCTCCCGCTTGACGATCTTGAGGATCTCAGCCTCCGGAAGCTCGGAGACGTTGCTGAGCCTTCCCTTCTCGGTCGAGATTTTGGTCTTGACCATTTTCACCACGGAAAGGCCGACGCGATTTTTTTCTTTCGTGTACTTGAGCAAAAGGTCTTGGATGGTTTTTTCACTAAGCTCGCCCGCGCTCATGGGGATCTCCTTTCGAATCTTCGAAAAACACCGGACGGCCCTGGCCACGCTGGAACAGGGCCGCGCGCTCCTAGACGCTGACAGCCTCTTGTGATATTTTCATAAGAAAAGATCTTGCGTTCCCTCAAGGCTTCTGGAAGAAAAGGCGTCCATCATGGCCAATGTCAAGAAAGCGTCCGGCAGGAAACGGAACAAGACAAATCGTCTCAAGGCCAGCCTGAAGCGAAAGAGAGTCAAGCAGGTCCTTCGGGTCACCCGGGGCGAACGAAGGCATTCGGCCTAGCCGGCCCTTGAATTTGCGCTCGGCCCCTCTATGACCTCCAGACCGTGCATGTAGGGGCGAAGAGGGGCCGGAATTTCCACAGATCCGTCCGCCCGCTGATTGTTTTCCAGGATCGCCAGCAGGGTTCTGCCCACCGCCAGACCGGATCCGTTCAGGGTGTGCACAAACCGGACCTTCCCTTTCCCCGAAGGCCGGAAGCGGATGCCCGCGCGCCTGGCCTGGAAGTCCTCGAAGTTGCTGCACGAGGAAATCTCACGGTACAGGCCCTGGCCGGGCAGCCACACCTCGAGATCGTAAGTCTTGGCGGCCGAAAACCCCATGTCGCCGGTGCACAGCACGACCACCCTGTAGGGCAATCCCAGCTCCTGCAGGACCGACTCCGCGTCCCGGGTCAAGGACTCGAGTTCGTCGTAAGACCGGTCCGGATGCGCAAACTTGACCAGTTCAACCTTGTTGAACTGGTGCTGCCGGATCAGGCCCCTCGTGTCCTGCCCGTAGGAGCCAGCCTCCTTGCGGAAACAAGGCGTGTACGCGACGTACCGGATGGGCAGATCCTCCTCTGCGAGGATCTCCTGCTGGTGGATGTTCGTCACCGGAACCTCGGCCGTCGGCACCAGGAAGTAGTCGGTGTCCGCCACCCTGAACAGGTCATCCTCAAACTTGGGCAGGTTGCCGGTGCCGATGAAGCTTCTGCGGTTCGCCAGAAACGGGGGCAGGACCTCGACGTACCCGTGCCGCCGGGTGTGGAGATCGAGCATAAACTGGATCAGAGCCCGCTCGAGGAGCGCGCCAGCTCCCTTGTACAGAACGAAGCGGGCTCCGGCGATCTTGGCCGCCCTGCCGAAATCCAGAATCCCCAGCTCCTCTCCGATCTCCCAGTGATTCTTCGGCGGGAACGGAAACGCTTTGGGCTCGCCCCATCTGCGGATTTCGACGTTTTCCTGGCTGCCGCCTCCCACGGGGACCGACGGATGGGGGATGTTCGGAATCCGAAGAAGGACGCTTTCCAGTTCCTCCTCGGCTGCGCCCAGTTCCTTCTCGAGTTCCCGGATGCGAGCGGCCACGGACTGCATCTCCCGGATTTTTTCCGAGGGGTCGCCGCCCTGGCGCTTCATGCGGCCGATCTCCTCGGAGGCCCGGTTTCGCAACTCCTTGAGTTCTTCTGTCTGCCGCAGGATGGCTCTGCGCGTTGCCTCGAGACGGCGGAAATCCTCCAGCAGGGCCGGCTCGCCCCGGGTGGCGAGCCTTTGAGCCGCCTCTTCCAGGTTCTCTCTCAGCCACTTCACGTCGAGCATCGCGAACCCGTCCTTTCCCCTCCGCCGCCCGGCAAGCGCGATCGGCGGCGGAACGCGTCTCTGCCGACTGCTTGTAACACGAGCACCGGCGCGGGTCAAACTTCCAAAACAACGTCAAAAGCGCCCTTTTGACAACAGGGTCCGCCGGTCTCTATTGTTTTCCAAAAGATGCGGCAGAACAGAAGGGAGAAGAGAAACCCATGGAAATCGAGGCCCCCGCGACCGTTTTCGATGAAGGAGCCGATATTCCCTCGCAGTTTCAGAGAGCCGCCAAGAACCGGCAGAACGAGACCGCCTACGTTTTCAAGGGACGCCGGGTCACCTGGGGTGAGATCCGAGCCGGCGTGAACCGGGTTGCCAACGCGCTTCTGGCTCTCGGCGCGGGCAAAGGCAGCCGGGTGGCCGTCTTGTCCCGAAACTCGATCGAGTACGTTCAAGCCTATTTCGGCGCCCTGGCGGCAGGGGCCTGTGCCGTGCCCCTCCCCACCATGGCCAATGCCCCGGCTCTGGTGGCCATGCTGAAGGACTCTTCCCCTTCGGTTTTGTTTCTCTCCCGGGAGTTCGCGCCGGTCTTGCCGCTAGAGGCGGTCGAGGAGATTCCGTCGCTCCTGCCGAACGGAAGGGTCGGCCTCGATTTCGAGGACCCGGACTGGCAGAGTTTTGACCGGTGGACCCGCGGCTCCTCAGAATCGCCTCCCAAGGTCGCGATCCGGCCCGCGGACGAGTTTCATATCATTTACAGTTCCGGCACCACGGGCGTTCCCAAGGGCATCCTGCACACCCATGGAAACCGATTTGCTTTCGTCGAGAATTTCAATCCGATCTTCGCTTTGCCCGGCATGGTGAACATCATCTCGACGCCCTTCTATTCCCACACGACCATGGTGACGTGGCTGCCGTCCATGTGCAGCGCAACGCGCACAGTGCTGATGGACAAATTCGATGCCCGGGAATTCCTCAGGCTTTGCGAAGCCGAGCGGGTGACGCTGGCCATGCTCGTGCCAGTCCAGTACGAAAGGATCCTGCGGGTGGAGGATCTCGAGCGGTACGATCTGTCCAGTTTTCTCATGAAATACTCCACGAGCGCTCCCCTCCACCCGAACACCAAACGGCGCATTCTCGACAAAATTCCCGGGGAACTCGTGGAGTTCTACGGTCTCACCGAGGGGGGAGTCGGGACCGTGCTCGTGGCTTCTCAGTTCCGGGACAAGTTGGACTCTGTGGGCCACCCGGTGCCCGGGTGCGAAATCAAGATCATCGACGAGAACGGACGGGAGCTGCCCCGGGGCGAGACAGGCGAGATCGTGGGCCGCAACGCCGTCATGATGAAAGCGTACAACAACCGGGACGAAGAAACCCGCAAGCTTCTCTGGTTCGACGCCCAGGGGAGGGCCTTCGTAAGGAGCGGCGACATGGGACGGATGGACGAGGATGGGTTCGTTTACGTCTCTGGCCGCAAGCGAGACATGATTCTCTCGGGCGGGTTCAATGTGTTCGCCGTGGACCTTGAGAACGAGCTGCTCAAACACGAGGCGGTCCTGGAAGCCGCCGTGATCGGAGTTCCGAGCGACGAGTGGGGGGAGACGCCTGTCGCCTTCGTGGTCGTGGAGCCCGGAACCTCCGAGACCCCCGAGAGCATCCGCCAATGGGTGAACCTTCGGCTGGGCAAACTTCAGAGGATCCACCGGGTGGAGTTCCGCGAGGAGCTGCCCAAAAACCAGATCGGGAAGATCCTCAAGAACGAACTGAAGAATGAATGGAACCAGAAGAAGCTCCGGGGCAGCGGCGGAACCTGACCCCGGGCTCCTGGGCGCCACCGGCCAGACCGCAGCTTGCCCCAGTCCAAGGCTATTCGAATCGCACGAGCGCGATGTGCCGTGCCGCGAGGAACTCGGGACCGAGGCGGAGCGGAAGAGGCCGGCGGTCGTGGATTTCGCAGAGGCGGGCCTCGGGAACGAAAAGAATCACCTTCGGAGGCTCGATCTCCAGCCCCGGTCGCTGCGGCTCGAACCCTTCGGCCAGGAGCCGGGCACACGCTTCCTCCGGAATTTCCCAGGCCGAACTCGCCTCGGCCAGAAGCCGCCGGATTCGGAACCATACCCCTTTGGCGAGATGGCGCTGCCGATATTCCCAGGCTCTCCTCTCAGCCCGGGATCGAGCCTGACTCACCCTCCGCTGCATTCCAGAGGTGGACGGGTTGGACTTCACGGGTCCTCTCCTGGGCTGCGCTCTTCAAGCCTCCTGAGCAGAGCCGCGACGAGCCGACGGTGGGGCCGCGGGTCGGGCATGCCGGGGACCGGGTCCATCAAGGAAAGGATAGTCAGGTTCGAGCAGACCGCAAAACGAAGCTCAGGAGGCAGTGTGCGAAACAAGGCCACCGCCTCGTCGATATCCTCTTCCCGAGCCAAAAGCAGCAGACCCAAGGCCACCAGCAAGTCCCTGTCCCCCTTCAGGCCGCTGCGCTCCGTCACAAGCTTCTCCAGCAAGAGTCCGGCGAGGGCCGGGACCGGCACCGCCATGCCTTCAAGCATCACGGGTCCGCCGGGGCGGAGCAAGGACAGGGGGCCGAAAACCATTAGCGGAAGTTCCGGGTCGTCGAATACTCGGCTGTCTGCGGCATCCCGGATGGAAGCGTCCATTCCCAAGAAATTCACTTCGAGCAATTCCGGCGATTCGGGCAGCCAAACCGACGGCTCCTCTTCGGAAGGCCGAAACCCCGGGATCCGGGCAAGAGCCTCCTTGACCCTCTTATGGACTGCCAGCGGGATCCCGATGTCCACATCTTGGGACACGACCAGTGTAGAGGCGGCGTTTGGTTCCAGCAGGTTCGGCACCTCAGAGCCCACAACGAGTACACCCGGGATATCGAACAAGGGCTTCATGCAGCGGAGCGTCCCCACGAGCCTGTCCCGGAACCCCATGAACCGCTGTCCCTCCTCAATCTTTAAAAGCCTGTCCTCGGATTGCCATCCTACCAGCCTCCCCTCATTCCGTCGAGTCGCTTTTTATCGGCTGGTCCCGGCTTTCCTTTGCCGGCAGGATGCTTATATTCAGACCCGGCAGCCGACGAGGACCCGCCGATGCGGATCGCGATGCTTTCTCCGATCGCCTGGAGGACACCGCCCCGACATTACGGACCTTGGGAAAACGTGGTGTCTCTGCTTACCGAGACCCTGGTCGCCCGCGGCGTGGACGTCACGCTGTTCGCCACGGCGAACTCCGAGACCCGGGCAAAGCTCGTCTCGGTGTGCCCCAGAGGCTATGAAGAGGACCGTTCCCTGGATCCCAAGGTGTGGGAGTGCCTCCATATTTCAGAAGTTTTCGAGCGCGGCGACGCCTTCGACCTGATCCACAATCACTTCGATTTCCTTCCCCTGACGTATTCCCTGATGACCCGGACCCCGATTCTCACGACGATTCACGGTTTCTCGTCGGAAAAGATCCTCCCTGTCTACCGCAAGTACAACAAGCGAACCTATTATGTGGCCATAAGCGACGCGGATCGCCACCCGGATCTTGACTACGTCGCCACGATTCATCACGGGATCGATCTGCGCTGTTTCACCTTCCGGCCCGAGCCGGGCGGGTATTTGCTTTTTTTCGGCCGCATTCATCCGGACAAAGGGCCGGCCGAGGCGATCGAAATCGCCCGCAGGGCTGGAATGCCTCTCGTGATGGCCGGCATCGTTCAGGACCCTCTCTGTTTCGACAGGGAGGTGGCACCGCATTTAGACAACCGGAACGTTCGCTACCTGGGGAGCGCAGGCCCCCAGGAGAGGGACCGCCTGCTGGGAGAGGCCTACGCTCTGTTGCACCCGATCCGTTTTGAAGAGCCTTTCGGGCTTTCGGTGGTGGAGGCCATGGCATGCGGCACACCCGTGGTGGCGTACCGAAGGGGAAGCATGCCTGAGGTGGTGCAGCACGGCCGGACAGGCTTCCTGGTGGAATCGCTCGATGAGGCCGTGGAAGCTCTAAAGAGGGTCCGGCAGATCGACCGCAGCGCATGCCGAAAATGGGTCGAGGAACGGTTCACGGCAGAACGAATGGCCGACGACTACCTGGCCGTATATCGGAAAATCCTTTCGGGCCACAAGCGGGAGGCGCACAGCTCCTAGGCTGGGTACTCGTCTTCGTCGGGATCCATCCCGTCGGCTCCCGCTGGCCAGATCGATCGATGCCAAGGAGGAAGATTAAGGAGGAAGACGAAGATGTCCGAGTCAGCGCGCCCCCTGGTCGAGCGGTACCCGGGCAACCCGATTCTCACGCGCCATCACGTGCCCTATCCGGTCGTCACGGTGCACAATGCGGCCGTCGTGAAAGGCCAGGACCGTTACATCATGGTGTTTCGGTCCCACCTGCGAAACGGCCGGTCCATCCTGGGCATCGCGGACAGCGAGGACGGGTTCCGCTTCCGGGTGCGCCCGCAACCCTTCCTCGCACCGGCCACCGAGGGCGTTTTCGCTCTCTACGAAGAGTTCGGAGTGGAAGACCCCCGGATCTGCTTCCTCGATGGCGCCTACTGGATCACTTACAGCGCATACTCCCGTTACGGCGTGCGCATCGGCCTGGCGCAGACCCAGGATTTTTCCCGGGTCGACCGAGTCGCCCTCATTACCCAGGCCGACTGCCGCAACGTGGTGCTGTTTCCCGAAAAGTTTGGAAACCGCTACGCCCGGCTCGACCGTCCCCACACGGAAATCACCCCGTGGTCGATCTGGATTTCGTATTCCCCGGACCTGGTCCACTGGGGCGACTCGCGCGTCCTTCTCCGGCCCCTCCAGTATCACTGGGACGAGATGAAGGTCGGACCCGGTCCCACACCGGTGCGGACGGCCAAGGGCTGGCTGGTGATCTATCACGGTGTCTTCCGCACCATGGACGGAGCCGTGTACCGTGCCGGAGTCGCGCTTTTGGATTTGAAAGACCCTTCTCAAGTCCTCGGCGTATCCGACGAGTGGATCCTGCAACCCGAGGATCCCTGGGAGGTCACGGGGTACGTGCACAACGTGGTCTTTCCCTGCGGCGCCGTTCCCGAACCCGACGGCACGCTCAAACTTTACTGGGGAGGGGCGGATACTGTCGTGTGCGCCGGGACGGCCTCCCAAGAAGCCTTGACCGAGCTTTGCCTTACCCGTCCCAGGCCTGCGCTCGGGTGAGAACCCTGGCGGGGAAGGCGAAAAAACCTTGACAGGATAACGTCCTTTTGACTATTCAACCTCCTATCGGGGCACGCCCGTTGTTTTATATTCTTAACCCTACCTTTCCTGTCTTCATCGACGTTCATGGGGGGAGCCATGAACCCCGGGAATCAAGCACATGGGTCCTCTTTAGGACCTTCCGCTTCGGTCGTTTTCTTCGTCCTTTGTCTCCTCCAGGCAGCGCTCGGCTGTTCATCCGACCATCCCAGGTCCACCGTTCCGCCTCCCGAAGGCGAGCTCTCGATGAGCTTTCAGCTCCAAGACTTCCAGTACGTGTCCGAGGGGGAAATCATCCCTCTGGAGCTCTATCGCGGCTGGGTGGCCGTCCGATCCAGAGCCGGGGAGCTGGACCCCTTAAGGGGCGCACTCGAATCAACACCCGGAGTCCGGTCTCCTCTTGAGGCCCTGGAAGCCGCCCGGGGGCTTTGGCTCATTGAACTTGAGGAGGGGCTCGGATCAGAAGAAATTCTCGAGCTTCTGGAACGACTCAACGGAGCATCCGGAATCGACTTTGCCTCACCGGTGTTTCAGGATCCCTCGAGTCGAGCCATTGTCACCGAGGAAATCGTCGTCAAGTTTGGTCGCGACGCTTCTCCGGAGGACATCACCTATTTGCTTTCGAGCCGCGGGCTCGGCGTCATCAAAGAAGACTATCCCCTGGAACGTTGTTACCTCGTCTCGTTCTCCCGCCGGAGCGGCCCGAATCCCCTGGTCGTGTCCACGGAGCTTTCTTCGCATCCTCTCGTCGAGTATTGCCACCCGAACTTTTTCGAAGTCATGGAACCTCCGGACGCCCGCAAGCCTTTGCTCGAGGAGGACGGTTTCAGGCCCCTGTCCACTCTTCCCCTTCGCAAGGCCTGGATGTTCTACCCGAACGTTTTTCAGGAGTTCGACTGGATTTTTCAAGGCCTGATTGAGATTCCCTCTGGCTGGCAAATCCTGGCCGGGGAAGACTTCGAGGATGACCAGATCCTCGCAGGGTGGATGAACGAGGACAGAAACCCTTCAAACGGGCGCTACTTTTGGGGTCCTGTGGATGACGCCTCCTATCCCGCCTATATAGCGTCCCCCGAAAGACCCTATCCGGGAGAGGGACAAAAAGGATGGGTAGCCGCCCGGCACGATCCATCGTCCCCGGACCTCTGGCCTGACAGCCCTCAAGAGGCGTATGCCCAGAACATGGACACCTGGCTTGTCCGCACCGTGGATCTATCGAACAGCCTGTGGGCCCGGTTGCGCTTCCGCACGGTTTTCTATGGGCCATCGACCGAAACATTCGGCTGGTTCGCTTCCCCAGATGGCCTAAACTGGCACGGGACAGAACTGGCGGGGAAGGGGGACCAACTGCTTTTCTATTGTTATTGGCCGTTTCCCGGGGCTTCCTGGGATCCGGACCCACCAAGTCTTAAGGGTGTGTATTTTAATCTGACAAGTGTGCCCGAGATCGGAGATCTTTTGGGGCTGCCCAATGTGCGGGTCGGCATGCGCTTCCAAAGCGACGGATCGGTCTCTGCGCCCCCTTTTACTGAATTACCCTTTTACGGGGTGTTCCTCGACAACATCCTCCTCGAACATCTTCCTGCAGACCGGGCGTCAAGCATAACCACAGACCCCCTGTCCAAATGGCAATGGGGCCTTCACAACACCGGCCAATCCGGAGGGACTTCCGGATACGACATCGACGCTGTCCGGGCTTGGGATCTTCTCCGATCCTTATCCGGCGTTGCCATGCCAGCCGACCCGTCGAACCCAGTCGTCGTGGCCGTCCTGGATACGGGCGTTGATCTTACGCACGAGGATCTCAACGTGCTCGAAGGGTACGACGCACGGTACCATGCTGGAGACTCATATCGTGAACGCCAAGACAGCAGAGGAGGCGCCAAGCCCTGTGACGGGCACGGCACGGCCTGCGCGGGGATCATCGGCGCCCGCAACAACACCAAGGGCGTGGTCGGAGTCGCCCCTGGCGTCAAGATCCTGCCCATTCGGATCGCCTCTACCTATATCGACTATGTGGATGGCAGTCTAAACACAATGCAATTGATCTTTTCTTCCCCAGCGGAGATTGCAGACGGCATCGTTTGGGCCGCCGACCATGAAGCCAGCGTGTTAAGCAATAGCTGGGGCGGTGGAAGGCGACACGATGTGATTCGGGATGCGCTTCGAGAGGCTGCCTCAGCCGGTGCAGTCGTGATCTGCTCTTCGGGAAACGACAACCGGAACCTTCCAGGTTACCCCGCGCGATACGAGGAAACGATTGCGGTTGGAGCCATGAGCCCTTGTGGGGAACGCAAGAACCCTTCCAGTTGCGACGGCGAGTGGTGGTGGGGCAGCAATTACGGAAATGCCGAGTTGTCAGACGCATCCCAGATCGATGTCGTCGGGCCGGGCGTTCTCGTGGCCACCACAGACATTACGGGCGACGGGGGCTATGTGCCCGCCAAGCCCTCCACCGGAAAGGACGGGAATTATTTTGTTTCTTTCAACGGCACGTCCTCGGCTTGTCCCTTTGTCGCAGGAGTCGCGGCCCTCGTGCTCAGTGCGAATCCTTACTTATCCTCACAAGAGGTGCGCGAGATCCTGCAGCAGAGCGCGCAGGACGTCGGCGATCCGGGGTGGGACCTGGAAACAGGGTTCGGTCTCGTCAACGCGTACCGAGCGGTCGATCTCGCCCTCGAAGAGACGCTCGATTTGCGGCCGGTCCATCTTTCGATCCCGGACCCGCTTTTTATCGGCGCCTCCCAGCTTATTGCGGTGGGACTTCGCAACGATGCAGGGTATCGAGCCGCCCAGACGACCCTTCGGATCTATCTTTCTCGAAACAACGCACAGATCGACGGCTCGGACGCGCTTCTCCTGGAAAGAACGGTCACCCTCGAACCTGGAGAAGAAAAGACCCTACAAGCTCAAATGCTTGTTCCGGGAGTCACCCCAGCCGGCCCAGCTTACCTCATCGCCTGGGTCGACCCTTTGAATCGAGTCGCTGAAAGGGACGAAACCAACAACGAGCTGGCTCGCCAGGTTCAACTTCTCCACCCGCCTTGTCTGTCGGTCAAACCGTCCCAGGTTGACTTTGGAAGTGTCGAGGTGGGTTCGACCGTTTCCCGAACTGTCACGCTACAGAACGAACCGGGCCAAACACCGGCCGCCGGCCTGACCATAACGTCAGTGTCCATAGGGGGGAATCCGGCCTTCGACCATCCGGACAACCTCCTGCCCTCCACGCCCTACACGCTGGCACCTTACCAATCCAGCCGAATCTGGCTCTACTTTTGCCCTCAGGCGGCCGGAACGTATTCCGGCACCTTGACCGTCCGCAGCAACGATCCCAATCAGCCTGTGCGACAAATTCCGCTCTTGGCAACGGCGTTTCATACAGGGCCGACTCTTTCTCTCTCGGGCGTACCCGTGGACTTCGGCCCTTGGAAGACGCGAGCTTCCTTCTCCATCGGTAACACGGGCAGCACAGCTCTTACTTGGTCCCTGGACCTCTCGGGGAAGCCTTCGTGGCTCGTGAGCGTCTCTCCTTCGAGCGGCACAACGTCGCCGGGCGGCTCCACCGCGGTGAGCCTCACCGCGAACCGATCCGGGCTTGCGCCGGGTATGTACACCTACGACTTGACGGTTAACTCCAACGGAGGCAGCGCCACTGTCCGGGTCACCCTGACGGTTCTCGGGCTGGGACTTCAGGTCGAGCCTTCCGCGATCGATTTCGGACCGACCGACGACCAGAGACAGCTGACCTTGCTCAACACGGGTTTCTTGTCGATCCAATGGTCGATCGACGCGGCCCAGTTGCCGGGCTGGCTCGGTGTCAGTCCCACCCAGGGCACTCTCTCTGTTGGCGCCTCCACGGTCCTTACCCTGAGTGCCGATCGCACGGACCTCGCCCCGGGCCTATATACGCACAATCTTCTTGTCACCTCGGGCGGCGGCACTGCCGTGGTACCCGTTTCCCTCGAAGTCCCCCAAGCCTTGTTGGCGGTCGAGATTTCGGCAGAGCCTGCAGCGGGTCAAGCGCCGCTTACCGTCTTCTTCACCGCAACGGCCTCGGGCGGCAACCCTCCTTACGGTTTCGCCTGGGACTTCGGCGACGGTCAGAGCGGCGTGGGACCTGCTCCGAGCCACGTGTATCGGTTGCCCGGCTCTTACCTGGCAAGAGTCACCGTAACGGACTCGGAAATGCAGACCGCTTCCGACCAAAAGTCCATTGCGGTTTTGCCCGGCGCCGGTTGGTCCCGCAGCTTCGGCAGGGGCGGCGGATCGACCGACTATCACACGTACGGACTCGCTGCGACGCAGGACGGAGGGCTGGCCTTCTGTGCCGAGATGATGCATCCCCAAAGGGGTGACTACGACTTCTGGATCTGCAAACTCGACGCAGCCGGCTCGATCGAGTGGGAGCGGGCCCTCGGCGGAGAATTCGGCGACTATCCCAGCACACTCCATCGCACTTCGGACGGCGGCTTCTTGGCGGCGGGTCGTTCGTATTCGTTCCGGACCGGGTCGAGCTCCTGCGACGCCTGGATCGTCAAAGTCTCCGAGTCCGGCCAGGTGCTCTGGCAATCCCAGTACGGCGGACTCGGAATGGATCGGATCGATGCGATAGAGGAAGTCTTTGACCCGGCCGGCCGAAGCGAAGGCTACATTGCCGTGGGCTCGACGAGTTCCTATGAAGGTTCCGGGACAGACATCTGGATCCTCAGTCTCGCTCCATGGGGCGAGCCCCTGTGGGCAAAAACGGTAGGCGGGCCAGGAGAAGACTTCGGCCTCTCTGCGCGGCGAACGCCGGACGGGGGATTTCTCGTGGCCGGCGCCACGCGGTCCTTCGGCGCCGGATCGTGGGACGTCTGGATCCTGAAATTCTCCCAGGAAGGCGTTCTGGAATGGCAAAAAACAATAGGAGGCCCAGGAGACGACGTTCCGAACTCGATCGAGCTCGCTCCGGAAGGAGGGTATGCGATCGGCGCCACGACCGATTCGTTCGGAGCGGGCGACAAGGACTACTGGATGTTTCAGCTCGACCTTTCAGGCGTCACCCTTTGGGAGTACACATACGGAGGGGCCGGCCACGACTTTTGCGAACGGATCATGAAAACTTCGACCGGTAATTTCCTCCTCGTGGGCTATACGGATTCCTTTCCAACGCCCCAGGGAGAACCCGTTCAGCACAACGCGTGGATCCTGAAGACCAGCGCCTCGGGAATCGTGGAATGGGAAAAAATTTATAACAAGACTTTTGAGATCGACGGTGGGCCGATCGATGCGCCTGACTGGGCCTACAATATTGTTGAGACCTCAGACGGTCTGTATGCCGTGAGCGGGGACACCGATTGGTTGGACGACGATCGCTCCACGGACTCTTGGATTTTCAAGATCGATCCGGAAGGCAACCTCGGCTGCGGGATCGAGACCGAAACAGACTCCCTTCGCATGACCGGGCACGCGATTGGGATCGCAGAGCCAGCCGAAATCCTCGAGCTCGGCCTCGAGGTGCCGGGCATCTCCACCTCAGCGGACCTTTACCCGCTGGAATCCGACACCTTTGTCCATTGCCCCCTCGAGGTGCATTAGCCCACAGGCCTAAAGGAAAGGTAAAAGTAAAAAAGTAAAAGGGGTCAGTCCTTCATTTTACGGATTCCTTTAGATTGGCGTTGAGGTTCTGCGGCGCGCGACCCGCCGCGGCCAGAGCAGGCCGGCGCCGCGAACGAGCCGCCGTTCCAAGCGGAGCGATTCTCAGGGATCAGGCATACCCGGGTAAGGCAACTGGGAATCCCGAGGGAGTCTTTTCTTTTTTGTTTATTGGTGGAGGCCGCCACATGGCGAATCGCGAGTTGCTCAAGGCTCTAGCCAGGGGAATGACCCCGGAGATGAAGCAATTTTTCACCAAGGCCCTGAAAAGCAGGTTCCGCCCGGCGGAGCCCCCCGCGCCCGGACCCAAGTGGTGGCAAAAGCCGGGGCTTGGGATCATGTACCAGACCGAATACCGCCCCGGCTGGCACTGGAACCGCAACTTCGAAGCCTTCAATCGTTCGATGAAGGGGCCGGACGGCAAGCTGGCTTTCAACGGGCCGTTCTGCCAGATCGAGGACTGGGTGCGAGCGAGCGTGGCCGCAGGGGTCGACTACCACATCATGGAGATAAAATGGCATGACGGAATCTGCTACTTCGACACCTCGCTGACCGAATGGAAGACCCCTGTTGATTACGCCCTGCAGTTCGCCGAGGCGAGCCGCAAGGCCGGAATCCCGTTCCTGTACTATTATTCTTCGATTTTCGATCACAACCCACAGTTCGACCGCATACAGCCTTCGAAAAGGACCGCCTCCTTTATCGGCATCCCTCCCAAACCGGAGTACGAAGAGTACATCAAGGGCCAGTACCGCGAGATCATGGAGCGCTACAGACCGGACGGGATGTGGATAGACTGGTACTGGCCGGACGGACCCACCGAGGCGACCATAAGGTTCTTTCGCGAGACCTATCCCGAAGTGGTGCTGGCGTTCAACGCCGCCAATCTCCAGCCTGGCTCTTATTCGAGGCTCGATTACACCTCAGGAGAGGGTCACGACCTTGACGGCCCGTACCTGAAAATCCTTAAGGAGGAAACCGGGACCATGGCGGTGTTCTCGAGCACCTGGAAATGGGCGTCCCTCAACCGCAGGATGTTCACGCACCGCTGGGAGCTCATCTCTCCGGCCGGCAGGTGGTGGGAGGACCCACGCACGCGGGACGACCCTTACGACCTGCCCAGAATGGCGGCTGTGACCATGGCGTGCGGAGGGCTTCACTGCACGGGCGTGGCCGCGCAGATGGACGGAAGCCTCTACGCTGAGCAGGCAGAGCAGCTCGAGATTTTAGGCGCATGGTACCGACCGAGGAAGAGCCTTTTCTCCGGTTCGGCGCCCCTCCCATACGGAGGCGAAAAGCCCCCGGGCGTGAACGTGACGCCGCCGAGCGTCCGGCCGATCGCGTGCGTGTCGGGCGGCGACCGCGTCCTGCACCTCGTGAACATGGACGGCGCGACCCGTCCGATCTCGGTCGAACTCCGCGGAAGACCCTGGAGAGCTGTCGACTCAGCCTGGCTCGAACCCGAGGGCGCTCCCCTGGAGCTCAAGAAAACGAAGGCGGGATTCTCCCTCTCGATTGCCAAGAGGCAGGTTGACCCAGTGGATACGATCGTGAGGCTGACCGGCCGCTTCTGGCGACACTGAAAACGCAGGCCGGATCTCTCTGCGCCCTGCCGCAAAAGGAAGGGCTGAGCCCCTGGCCCCTGCGGTTAAATGTAATCCTCCGTGACCGGCAGCACGTCCGGGTGCATGAGGTTGGCCGGGTCAAAGGCCTTTCTCGCGCTCTTCAGGATGTTCCAATACTCGCTGACCACGCCCCAAAGGGGCAAATGGTATTCTCCGGCGCCGAACATGTTCCGGAAAAGGGCCCCGCCGAATTCCAGCATGAGCTTCTGGGTCTTGTGCATCATCGTGGTCGCGCGCTTGACGTCTTCCGGGTTGCCCTGATCCCACCAGAAGTCGACCTCGATCCCTCCCGCCCGAGCGTACGGCAGCGGGCCCTGGATATCCGTTCCTGTCATGGCGTGCTCCACCGAAATCTTCGGATCCGAGGTCTTCCAGTATTTTCGCACGAGCTCCTCATACCTCCGCGCAAATTCCGGAATCTTGTCCATGCGGATGTTGCAGGCTGTCCATTGGAAGGCCCCCTTGTAGGTCGCGGCAAAGTTCCCTTTGATTCCCAAACTCATTTTCGTAGGGGCGGTGGTCTGGGCGTTCTTCATCTCCTCGCCGAACATGGCGGGGTCAATCACCGTGAGCCCGTGTTTCTGGAGAACCTCGGCCACGATCTCCCTCTTGATGGCCAACTCTTCCGCATCGTACCCGCTGACGACCGTGGACAAAGGATGTTGGGGTGCCATGCCGATGACGCCGCGGACGGTCAGCCCTTCGAACATGTCCACCATCGCGAGGGCGAAGAGGCCAGGGTGGGCCTTGTACATGAAGTCGGTTACGTTTTCCCGGCCGAGCGCATGAATCGCTTTGACGGTCTCGCTGAAGGCATGATGATAGTCCTGATCATAGTTCGCCGCAGTGACGAGATCCTCGAACGCCTCGGCATCGTCTCGCTCCGGATAGAGTTTCGCCGTCAGCTCGGTGCATACGCCGAACATGCCGTCCGCATTGAAGAACATGCCGCACAAATCCGGACCTGGGGTGAAGTGGAGAGGAAGATTCCCCACGTGCGGCACCGCGCCCGGGCCGACCCTCAACACCTCTCCATTGGGCAGCACCCAGGTCATGCCGACTGTCAATTCCGGGTTCAGTCCGTACTTGAACAGGCTCCCGGCGCCGCCGCGCGCGACGTAGTTGGACAGAAGGGAGACGCTGCCCAGCGTCAGGGCCAGAATGGGTTTCAAATGGAAATTGTCGTAGGCTCTGTGTTTCACCGCCTCCCACCAGGCCGACCGCATCCGAATGCCCGGCCCTACCGTGATGGTCATGGCCTCATCGTCTATGACCAGCCGTTCATTCATGCGCTTGAGATCGATCAGAATGCCGCCCTTGCGCGGAATCGCCAAGCCGCCGTGATTGAATCCAGTAGACAGGGGAACGATCGGGATGCCGTGTTCGTACGCGATCCGGATCACGGCCTGGACCTCCTCGGTGGTCCGAGGCAGAACGACCACGTTGGGTCTCTCACCGGAGAAGATGGTGAAATCCCGTCCGTAGGCGCTCAAATCGACCGGGTTGTCGCTCACCCACTCTTCGCCTATCGATGCAGCCAATTTGCTCTTGACCTTTTCCACGTTGGAGGCCGTCAAGCCGATTTCCCCTTCTCCTGTCTGGAGGGGCTGCCACTCGGGATCTTCCTCCCTGACGATGCGACCGGGATTGAGGATCTTGTGCGGATCCAGCATGGCCTTGATGCGTTTCAGGACCGGCAGATGATTGGGGATGCTCGTATAGACCTTCCGACCCAGCTCCCCATGGGGACGATCGAAGAATGCGCCCCGATCCGCCAGAGACAAGTTCAAGGCGTTCAGGGCAGACCCAAGGGCCGGATCCTGGGAAAACCAGTCGTAGACAGCGTACACGGCTCTGCCATGGTCGTAAGCGGAGAAGATCTTCCCTACCTTGTCGGTTGAGAGTCCCGCCGCCCTGGCTGCCCTGTCGACCTCTGCTTCGATTCCGCTCATACGGGAGAAGAGGGCGTAAAAGCCTGTGTGATATTCACTCGCCTCCATCCAGGGCAGATCGAGTTGTTCGGTCATGGGCTCGACAAGCCGGTCTTCCCGCCTGCAACGGAACCTCCTGAGCAGCTTGTCCACCCGATCCCTGTTGTGCTCCACGCGTTTGGCTCGGCCCTCGAACCCGATGACCAGGCTCCAGTCAGGGTAATCCTTCACGTCTCCGCCCAACACGTTGGCCAGAGAGACCCGATTGATGCCCAGATACTCGATCCCCAACTCCGTGCGGGGAACATTCCGCATGGCCTTCAGCATCTCCGTCACGTCTTCAAAGGCATACACGAGACAAGTGCGACGTTCACATACCGGCCAAAGCATGATGGAGGCCCGGGTCATGATGCCGAGCACGTCATCCGCACCGAAGAACCAGTTCGAGAGGTTGGGGCCGCCCTCGTTTCTGCCGTCCGACTCGTCGCTGAAGCCATGGGTCCCGGTGCGATGGATTCGCCCGTTGGCCAGCACGAGTCGCAAATTGGTGACCGGATAGTCCCAGAATTTCGACGCCGCCTTGCTGACAAACCGGGCCGCGTGAGATTCCGCCACGGAAATGGAATTGGCCGCCAGGGGCGCCGCGGCCTTGATTCCCAGGGGTCTCAACGCCTCCTGGAGCTGGTCCCAGGTGACGCCTCTCTGAACGTGGGCCATCAAGGTGTAATCATCGATCTTCTCGATCTGATTCATCCGTTCAAAATCCAGGAAAATGCCTTCCTTGTGCAGATCCTCCCGAAGGAGAAAACGATCATTCGTCGTCAGGATCGCGATTCGACGCTCTCTGGCCAAGTTCACCGTCTGTTGCAGTTCTGCGTCGCTTCGAGGTCGGACGGTCACCAGGAAAGGCGTTTCACAGCCCGGACGCAGGAATCGTTGGGTCCCCTCCGTTCCCTTCCGCACGTTCCCCTTTCCAACGATTCCTTCGAGCTCGTTCAGAACGCTTTCGTCCATGGCCGTGACTCCTTCTTCGTTGCGGCGTGTCCGGGCGGGCGTCGCGTGTCCAAGCAGGACCCGGCAGGCTCCCTGCCAAGATGCAGAAGTTTGTTTGGCGGGTCATTAAAAAAACTGTCCATTTGGTCAAGTTCCATCTAGAATACTCTTAGAGCGTTATGTCCCGTCTGTCAAGCACATTTTTTCGGGAAACAGGAGAAAAGACGAAACATGGACTGGACAAGACTGCAGCTGCTGTGGGATCGGATGGAAATCATCGACACCCTAAACCGCTACGCCACGAGTGTGGATACCCGCAATTGGGACCTGTTCCTTACCTGCACCACCGAAGAGATCGTTGCGGATATGGTTTCCCTGGGGTTCGGGGAGCCCATGATCCTACAGGCAAAGGACTTCCTGGCGATCATCCGGCAGGCGGTCAGCGCCTTCGACCGTACCCAGCACCTGATTTCCAACCATGTGATCGAAATCGACGGGGACAGGTCCACCTGCGTCTGTTATTTTCAGGCACAGCATTTCAGACAAGAGGGTGCCGACGGACGCTTCCTGCTCATCGGCGGCACTTACGACCACCGTCTGGTCCGTACCCCAGAGGGCTGGCGAATCTGCAAATACAAAGTCGTGAAAACGTGGATGACCTCTGGGTGATGGCGTCGTCCGCCGGCAGGACTTTCCGGACGGCAGGCCCGGCGGGCAGGAGGCAGTCCCTGCTTCTGCAAAAAGAGGTGGGGTAAGCCCCGACCCGGAGTTGCCCGCAGGTGGAGCCGGGTCCGAGAATAGAGCGGGATCGTGTGCGCCGGACGCCGAATGCGGCAACCCAGAGCGAGCGGCGCCTGCTCGGGTAGCGGTTCTCCCGGACAGGGTCCACCCGGGGCGCGGCGGGCGAAGCCCGGCTCCAGAGCGGGCCTGCTCAAATCGCCGGCGCAGGAAAAGCTGCCAACCTTGGTCAAAACCAAACCGGTAATGCTTAGGCCCATCCGACGACCTCCCTCTGGAGGAAAGCAATGGTACTGTCTCCGGAGGGTGGCTTGTGGACTCCGATGACACCTGGGTTATCCCCTGAAAGTCGCCAATCGTTCGGCAGAAGAATCCTCCAGGAGACCGTTGCTTGACCGGCGCCAAGTCCTTTGCGACATTCTTTTCCGGCGGATTCAACCCAAATTAGGCAAGGTTCTTTCGACATCTGCTGTTGTTCTTGTTTAAGAGCCTATGAACAGCCGAATGGTGCCGTCCCCGAAAAGGTCTCCTCAAAGAGCCTGTCCAGGCCGCTTCGGGCCACCATGTCGCTATAGAGGTTGTAGCCCCCGTAGACCGTGGCATCTTTGAGAGTAAATTCCGAGATTGTTCATAGTTTGCGTATTGCCAAGCCGTCATTTGAGGAATGAACCGCCATCGTGGAGTATCTCGACGCCCAGACCGCCAAGATTGACACGGTCATAGCCAGTACCCGCCGCAAGATCGAGTTGCCGCGGGAGGACCTCGAGCGGCTGATCGCCAATGTGGTCACAGGCAAAGTGGATGTGCGCTAGGTAGTGGCGCAGTTGCCGGAAGAGCCGGACGAGGAGGAGGACGAGCTCCTCGAGGAAGAGGCGGCGACTGGTGAAACGGATGGCGCAGACCCAAAGGAGGAGACCGATGGCGAAGAATAAACCATCGCTCCGCAACGACGTGCTCAGAGAGCCACCGGCTGCTTACGGCGGTGAAATCGTGCTCTATCAGGCGCCCGACGGCTCGGTCAAACTCGACGTCCGGCTGGAGAGAGATACCATCTGGCTCAGCCTCAACCAGATGGCTTCGCTCTTTCAGCGGGATAAGTCCGTGATATCACGGCATTTACGCAATGTGTTCCGGGAAGGTGAGCTGGACCGGGAGTCAGTTGTTGCATTTTTTGCAACAACTGCCGCAGACGGAAAAACGTACCAAGTCGAATTCTTCAACCTCGATGCCATCATCTCGGTCGGTTACCGGGTAAACTCCAAGCGGGGCACCCAGTTCCGTATCTGGGCGACTCAGGTACTGCGTGACCACATCCTTAAAGGGTACACGGTCAATACACGACGGCTTCAGGAACTGCAACAGACCATCCATTTGGTCTCGACGCTGGTGGACCGGCGGTCGCTGAGCGGCGACGAAGCGGCCGGGCTGTTGCGGGTGGTGCGCGACTATGCGTTTGCCCTTGGCGTGCTCGATGACTACGATCGCGGCCGCATTCCGCAGCCCGCGGTCGCAGCCGAGGCGCCTGAGCCGATATCACTCGAAGAAGCGCGCCGCATGATTTCTGAGATGAAGAAGCGCTATGGGGGCGGGGCACTCTTCGGCAAAGAGCAAGGCGAGCGGCTTGCCGGCGCGCTGGCCGGTATCTGTCAAAGCGCCGGTGGCCGGGATGCGTATCCGACAATCCCGGAAAAGGCAGCTCATCTCCTCTATTTTCTCGTGAAGGACCACCCGTTTGTAGATGGCAACAAGCGGATCGGAGCGGCGCTCTTCCTTCGTTTTCTCGAAAAGAACGGCTTGCTCTATCGTATCGACGGAAGTCCTCGGCTATCGGAAGAGGCGCTGGTTGCCCTGACCCTGCTTGTGGCCGAAAGTCCCCCTCGAGAAAAGGAAGCTCTCGTTCGCTTGATTGCATTCTTGTTGATGGACAGGCCCAAGGACCTGGAGGAGAGCAGATGAAGCCCTCGGATACCAGCGAAGCCGGGCTCGAAGCTCTGATTTGCCGAACGGGACCGGCTCGACCCCATCCTCGACGCCTCCGTCGCAAATTACATGGATCTGGATGAAGACGGCCAGGTAGATTTCAAGGGTAAAGTCAAGGCGTTTTTGCGAACCTATGACTTTCTCTCTTCTATCCTTCCCTACACCAACGCCGAGTGGGAGAAGCTATCTATTTTCCTCGAGTTTCTGGTGCCCAAGCTCCCAGCGCCCAAGGAGGAAGACCTCTCGAAGGGCATCCTCGAGGCGATTGACATGGTCACCTACCGGGTCGAGAAGCAGAAAACCATGAGAATCGTTCTTTCCGATGCGGATGCCGAGATCCAGCCGGTACCCGCCGTGGGCGGTGGACACAAAACGGAACCCGAGCTCGACCACCTCTCGAACATTATCAAATCTTTTAACGATCTTTTCGGCAACATACCCTGGACCGATCAGGATCGAGTGCGGAAGCTGGTCACAGAGGAAATCCCGGCCCGGGTGGCTGCCGATGTCGCCTATCAAAACGCCATGAAGAACTCGGACAAGCAGAATGCCCGCATCGAGCATAACAAGGCCCTGGTTCGCGTGATGACCGCGCTGCTCCAAGACGACACGGAGCTATTCAAACAATTCAGTGACAACGAGTCCTTCCGCCGTTGGCTTGCCGATACAGTATTCGCACTGACGTACAGCGAAGGCCGCAGCGTGTGATAGCCGGCAGGCACGGACGCGACGGAGCGCGCCCCTCCAAGGAAGGGCCCCCCTTGGAGGGCCACGGTCCCTCGGGGCCGCGGGCAATGGAGGGCCACGCTCTGTCGTGGCCGCCACATGGAATGGACTCCATTCGCTCTCGATAGCCCCGCTTCCTTTCACCGGGCGTTCCGTCTATATTGGAAAACCCCTGCGCAGGCTGCAGTCGCCCCTCTTTTGGCTGGAGGACCCCTGGGCGTCATGGACAAGCGCATCATCTTGGGCACGGCCGGCCACATCGACCACGGCAAGACCGCCCTGGTCAAGCTCCTCACGGGCATCGACACGGACCGGCTCAAGGAGGAAAAGGAGCGGGGCATCACGATCGAGCTCGGATTCGCCTCGCTCGTGCTGCCCTCGGGGCTCAAGCTGGGCATCGTGGACATGCCCGGTCACGAGCGGTTCATCGACCACATGGTGGCGGGCGCCTCGGGCATCGACCTCGTGTTGCTGGTCGTGGCCGCGGACGAAGGCGTCATGCCCCAGACGGTCGAGCACCTGGAGATCTGCCGGCTCCTGGGCGTGAAAACCGGCCTGGTGGTCCTGACCAAGAGCGACCTCGTGGACGCCGAGATGCTCGAACTCGCCCGGGAAGAAGTCTGCGAACTCGTCCGCGGCACCTTCCTGGAGGGAAGGCCCGTGATCCCCTTCTCCTCCGTGACCGGTGAGGGCCGGCAGGCTCTGCTGGAAGCCCTCGAAGATCTCGCCTCCGAGGCGACGGCCAAGAGACAAGAAGGCTTCGCCCGGCTGCCCATTGACCGCGTGTTCACCATGAGGGGCTTCGGCACCGTGGTCACGGGCACGCTTTTGGCCGGCAGGCTCAGAATAGGCGACACGGTCGAAATCCTGCCCTCGGGACTGCGGGCCAAGATTCGCGGTCTTCAGGTGCACAACCAGCCGGTCGAAGAGGCCGTGGCAGGAAGCCGCACGGCCGTGAACCTCCAGGGACTGGAAAAGTCATCGATCGACAGGGGAGAAACGCTCGTCGAACCGGGCCGGTTCTCTCCTTCTTACCGGGTTTACGCGCACGTCCAGTACCTCAAGCAGAACCGCAAGGCCCTGCCGGACCGCTTCCGCCTCATGGTTCACTGGGGGACCACGCGGGTCTTCGGCCGAGTGATTCTCGTCGACCGCGAGGTCCTCGAGCCGGGCCAGGCGGCCTTTGCCCAGCTCAGGCTCGAAGCGCCTCTGGTGCCCGTCTTCGGAGACCGCTTCGTCCTGCGGGATTTCTCGACGAATCGCACCCTGGGGGGAGGTGTGATCCTGGATCCCCACGCCGAGCGTTACAAGGCGAGGCTCCGGGATACGGTCCTTCGCTGGCTGGAAACACTCAGAGCCGAAGACCCTGCAGACCGGATCGAGTATTTTCTCTGGAAAGAAAGCCGAAAAGGAGCCTCGGCCGACGAACTCGCCGTCTGGTGCCGGATGGCCCCCAACGACTGCTATCGGCTCTGCCGGGATCTTGCTGAAAAAGGCCACCTCGTCGAATACGACCCCGAGCAGAAGGCTTTCATCCGGCGCGATTCGGTCGAGACCCTCTGCCGAGAGATCGGTGAAATCCTCACTACCTTTCACGATGAAAATCCCTACGAAGAGGGCATGCCCAGGGAGGCCTTGCGCAGCACCCTCCCAACCCCGGTGCCCGACAAGCTCGCCTCGTTCTGCCTGTCCCGGCTGGTCGAGCAAGGGCAGGCCGCCCTGGTCAAGGACCGGGTCCGCATGGCCTCTCACCGGATCGAGCTTTCGGCGGCCGACGCCGAGCTCAGGCAGCGCATCCTTTTGCGCCTGGCCGAGGCTGCCACCATGCCGCCCACGACCAAGGAGCTGGCCGCAGAAACGGCCTGTCCGGAACCCCGCCTGAAAACTCTGCTTGAATACCTCGCCAAGACCGGAGAGGTCGTCAAGGTGGCCGAGGACTTGTACTTCTCGCCCAAGATCGTGGAAGATTTGAGAGAGAGGCTCGTAGCCTATCTCGAGGAGAAAGGAGAGATCCAAGCAGGAGACTTCAAGACCTTGAGCCAGTCCACCCGCAAGTACAGCATTCCTCTTCTGGAATACTTCGACCGGATCCGCGTCACCTTGCGCAAAGGCGACAGCAGGATCCTGAGGGAGAAAAAAACTTAAAAGAGCGTGACCTTTGTCCGGCATCAGGCGTCCGGGATTTGCCAGGTCGGTCGCAGGCACCCCGGAAGATCGACCGGCCCGTAGGCAGACCAAGGCCCCTGCAAAGAGGTGACGGATCTTCGCCGGGTTGGCATATTTATGTTTGCTTGATATGCTTTTGTGCAGTCCATGAAGCTTGGAGGTGCCCCTGTGAGAACGACCATAGACATTGACGATCGTCTGCTTGCCCTGGCCAAAAAGAGAGCCATAGAAAGGCGAACAAGCCTCAAGGTGGTCATCGAATCTGCTTTGAGGCGGGCTCTGATGGAATCTGAAAAAGAGACTGGCCGCTTCCGCCTCGCGTGGAAGACTGTCCGTGGAAAGCGCACCCCAGGAGTCGACATTTCGGACCGCGACGCCCTATATGAAAAAATGGAGGGCCGGGAATGATTGCGGTCGACACGAACATCCTGATCTATGCACACCGCGAGGAGTTCCCTCTGCACCGGAAGGCCAGGACCCGGCTTGTGGAACTGGCGGAGGGACGTGAGCCTTGGGCCCTTCCCATCTTTTGTGTTGGAGAGTTTCTGCGCGTAGTGACCCATCCCAAGCTTCTGGACCCCCCTTCCACGCTCGAACAGGCGACGGAGGCGCTGGGAAACCTCCTGAAGAGCCCAAGTCTTGTGCTCTTGAATCCCGCAAGGAACTTCTGGCCCATTTTGGCAGATGTCGCAAAGGCTGCAAATGCCAAGGGCAACATTCTCTATGACGCCCAGATCGTCGCCGTGTGCCGCGAGCACGGAGTGCGCGAGATTTTGAGCGAGGATCGAGACTTTTCCCGGTTCAAGGGGATCACGCTCCATACGCTCTAGCCGTTATTGAGACAGCTGAGACCTTGAGCCGATCCTCGAGGACATATACTATTACCCTTTCGTATTCCTCGGCAGGACCTCGTGACCCTGCCCAAATGGGACAGTCCGGATCTTGAGAAGCTCGAGCTGCAAACCCGCAACCGCAAGCCGCAGCGGGTCCGGGCTGGACGCGGAGCGACCTCGGATGTCTGTTCGAGTCTTCATAACCGGCATGGGCGGCTTCGCCGGCAGCCATCTGGCCGAAGCGCTCCTAGCCGCAGGAGATTCGGTCCAAGGGACCCTTTCGCCCGGAGGATCGGTCGACAACCTGCGCGATCTGCCCAGACCCGTTCCCCTTCACCGGCTCGACATCCGCTCAGGGACACAGGTCGCGGCGGCGGTCCGAAAGGCACGACCCGACGTGGTCTACCATCTGGCGGCCCTCAGCCATGTGCCTGAGGGCGACCGAGACCCGAGGGCTGTGCTGGAGGTGAATTTCCTGGGAACCTTGAGCGTGCTCGAAGCGATCCGCACCCAAGCGCCCGAGGCCCGCTGCGTCCTCATAAGCAGCGCCGAGGTCTACGGCGTCCCGGCCGCACGCCCGGGCTCCCCGATTTCCGAGGACCACCCCAGGGCGCCCGTGCACGCCTACGGCCTGTCGAAACTCGCCGCAGAGCTTCTTGCCGACATGTATGGCAGAACCCGTGGAATCAAGGTGATCTGTCTGAGACCCTTCAATCACATCGGACCACGCCAGTCGGACCGCTTCGTTTGCTCGAGTCTGGCCCGACAGATCGCCAGGATCGAGCTCGGCCTCCAGGATCCGATCTTGAAGGTCGGGAATCTCAGGCCCGTCCGGGACTTCACCGACGTGCGGGACGTGGTTCAGGCCTATCGTCTGGCAGCCGAACGGTGCCCAGCCGGATCGGTGTTTCATGTCGCCTCTGGGGCGGGTGTTTCCATCGAAACCGTGCTCAAGGAATTTCTTTCGTTCTCCGATCTTCCCATTGAGGTCCGCCAAGATCCTTCGCGGCTCCGGAGGACCGATGTGCCGGTCCTGGTCGGCGACCCCTCGCGGTTTCATCGGGCCACGGGATGGGCCCCGCGCTTCAGCCTTCGGCAGAGCCTGCGGGATCTTTACTTTTACTGGAAAGAAAAAGAGAGTTCTCTAGGAGCTCGGGCAACGTGATTTCGTCCTCAGCCCTAAGGCAAAAGATCGCGCGCCTTTCGAGGAGGACGGAAAACAGGATCCTTCTCGGCCTCTTTTTCGGCTTTCTCCTGTTCATCTCCGTGGAGAATCAACTCAGCATGTTTCGCGAGATCAAGGCGTTTCGAAACGACGCCTTTGTTTTCAAACTCAACCAGCAGGTGCGCAAAGAGTTCCTCGCGTTCAAAGCCGGCAAGCCCGGCGCGCTCGATGTCAGGGCCGGCAACGACCAGACCCGGCTCAGCCAGATCGTCGAGCGGCTGGGCACGCCCCTGCCGGATGGCCTGGTCCTGGAGGACGGGCCGGCGGGCCAGGGCAGACTCCTGGGCCTGGGGCATCCTTACATAGGCGGCAGGCCGGAATGGACCGAGTGGCGGCTCACGGCCGGGCGACCCGGCGGAAGCCTCGAATTCGACATTCTACCCGCGCAAGGAGAACCCCATTGAAATCCGGCGCCAAGAGGGCACTCATCACCGGAATCACGGGCCAGGACGGATCCTACCTGGCCGAGTTCCTGCTCGAAAAGGGATACGAGGTCTGCGGTCTCGTCCGGAGAAGCAGCACGGTCAACTTCGAGCGCATCCGGCACATCCAGGATCGCATCCGGCTCCTTCCGGGGGACGTGCTGGATCAGAACTCGCTCATCGAGGCCATCCGGGCCGTGGAGCCCGACGAGGTTTACAATCTCGCGGCCCAGTCCTTTGTTCCGACTTCCTGGAACCAGCCGGTTTTGACCGGAGAGTTCACGGCCCTGGGCGTGACCCGTCTTCTGGAGGCCCTGCGACTGGTCCGACCGGAAGCCCGCTTCTACCAGGCTTCAAGCTCCGAAATGTTCGGCAGAACCCCTGAGGTGCCCCAGAACGAAAACACGCCCTTCTACCCGAGAAGTCCCTACGGAGTGGCCAAGGTCTACGGCCACTGGATCACGGTGAACTACAGGGAATCTTACGGCATGTTCACCGCCTCCGGAATTCTCTTCAATCACGAGTCTCCCCGCCGGGGCCTGGAGTTCGTCACGCGCAAGGTCTCCCACACGGTGGCCCGTATCCGGCACGGCCTCGCCAGGGAGCTCAGACTGGGAAACCTGGAGGCCAAGCGCGACTGGGGATTTGCCGGCGACTACGTGGAAGCCATGTGGCTCATGCTCCAGCAACCCGAGCCAGCAGACTACGTGATCGCCACGGGCGTGACGCACTCGGTGCGGGAACTGGTGGATCTCGCCTTCTCGATCGCGGGCCTGCGATGGGAGGATTACGTAATCGTGGACCCGGCCCTGGTCAGGCCCGCTGAAGTGGACCACCTCCGCGGCGACTGGACCAAGGCCCGCGAGCACCTGGGCTGGAGACCCAAGGTGAACTTCGAGGAACTTGTGCGAATGATGGTCGAGGCTGACATGGAGCTTCTCGCCGGAGAAAAAGGCCGTGTCTGAAGTCAAGCTGCTGGAAGCCGCGTTTCTCGGCGTGGTGCAGGGCGCGACCGAATTTCTGCCGGTTTCGAGCTCGGCTCACCTGGTCATCTTCCAGGACCTGATAGGGCTCAAAGAGCCCGAGCTTTTGCTGGACGTCACCCTTCACGCCGCCACACTTCTGGCCATCGTGCTCCTGTATCGAAGAGACCTTTACGAAATGGGCCGTCAGTTCTTTTTCGCCCTGCGCGGCCTCAGCTCCGGCCAGCCCCTGGACTCGATCTGGAGAGCCCATGCCCATTTCCGCCTGGCCGCATACCTTTTGGCCGGGACGGTTCCGGCCGGCCTTGCCGGCGTCCTGTTTCGAGACCATTTGGAGAGGCTCTTCGGATCTCCGGCCGCAGCTTCGGCCATGCTTGTCGTGACCGGGACCATGCTGTTCCTCACCCGCTCAAGACCGTCCCAGGGCAGGCAGCTCGAGGCCTTCACCCTTCGGGACAGCCTCTGGATCGGAGCGGCCCAGTCCGTTGCGCTTCTGCCCGGGATTTCCAGGTCCGGAGCCACCATCGCGGCAGGCATTTTCTGCGGCGTGGACCGGGACCTCGCGGCCCGGTTCTCGTTCCTGCTGTCCGTCCCGGCCATCGTGGGCGCGAACGCCCTTGAGCTTGGGGGTGGAGGCCTTTCGGCCAACCCAGGCGGCCCCGGCATCGCTGTCTTGCTTGCAGGAGCCCTGACCGCTTTTGCCACCGGTTACGGAGCGCTCAAGCTGCTCGTGCGAATTGTCCACCGCGGAAACCTCTCCCTTTTCTGTTATTATTGCTGGGCCCTGGGCCTAGGGGGGCTCGTGTTCTTCCTGGCTCTCCGCCCGGCTTGAAGAAAGGCTGAACAAACCATGCCCGAGGGGGGAACGCAAAACCTTTACGCTGTGCTCATGGCCGGGGGGCGAGGCACGCGGTTCTGGCCAGCAAGCCGGCACAGCCGGCCCAAGCAGCTCCTTTCGATCCTCGGAGGAAGCCCTCTGGTGCGCCAGACCTTCGAACGCCTGCTTCCGATGGTTCCGCCCGAGCGGGTCCTCGTCGTGACGGGCGAAGACTTGGGGCCGGCCGTAAGAGCCCTTCTGCCCGAAATCCCTTCGGCCAATTTTCTCTTGGAGCCCGAGGGCCGCAACACCGGCCCCTGCATCGGCTGGGCAGCCCTCCATCTTATGAAAAGGGACGACAACGCGGTCATGGCCGTGCTGCCGTCGGACCACCTCATCGCAGACCCTGAGGAATTCCGCAGGATCCTGGCGGCAGCCTCTGATTGGGCGCGCCGCGGAGACCACCTCGTGACCCTCTCCATCCGGCCGGACCGGCCCGAGACAGGCTATGGGTACATCGAGGTTGGATCGCCATGCGGCGAGGCCCTGAGCGTTCAGGTTCTGCGGGTCCTGAGCTTCCGGGAGAAGCCCGACCTGGCCACAGCAGAGCGATTCCTGAAGGCCGGCTCGTTTTTCTGGAACAGCGGGATCTTTGTCTGGAAGGCCTCGACCCTTCTTCATTCGCTCTCCCAATATCTCCCCGAAGTCCTGAGAGGGCTCGAACGGATGGAGGAAGCCCGGGCGAAAAGGGATCTTGCGGCATCCAGGCAGGCCTTTCTCGACCTGCCCTCGATTTCCATCGATTACGGGGTGTTGGAGCGGGCCCGCAAAGTCTACACCTTCCTGGGGGAATTCGGCTGGAACGATGTGGGGAGCTGGGCCTCTGTCTACGAACTCAGCCCCAAGGACGCTTCGGGAAACGCGTGCGGCGGGGAAACCATAACCCTGGACGCGAGCGGGTGCCTCGTTGACGCTCCGGGAAGGCTCGTGGCCCTGATCGGGGTCCAGGACCTGGTCGTGGTGGATGGCGGGGATGCTCTTCTGGTTTGCCGCCGGGAGGACTGCCAGCGCGTGCGGGAAGTCGTTGAGGCCCTAAAGAAGACCGGAAGGGACAAGTGGCTTTGACGCGGCGGGCAGCCGCCTGGAGGCGCCAAAATCGTCACCACCCGCTAGCTTTTTCACGGAGGCGTCACGTATGTTTATAACCTTTGGGCCGCGATTTTCTCCAAGAACGGCCCTTATTGCGGGTCAAGGGCCGGATCGTTTCCTAACATTTTAGAAAACAATAATTTTTCACGACGGGAGCCGATCCATCCTAGAGCCCCCCTAGCGGGTCTCCCGTGGCACAGGATTTGCCTCCATGAAAAGACCGGGCAGTCGCCCGGAAGCAAAGGCGACCCCGATTCCCACATGTTGAGCGACATTCCGACAGGAGAAGGGGAAAGGGCATGTATTCCGCTTCGAGCACCAAGGGAGCCGACCAACGTCTGGAAAAGTCCCTTGCGGACAAAAAGATCCTTGTTGTCGACGACGAACCCTTCATTCTGAAGTCTCTCACCTTCGTGCTGAAAAAAGAGGGGTTTCATGTCGACAGCGCCACGAACGGACTGGAGGCCCTGGAGGTTATCCGCAAAGAAAAGCCCGACCTCGTCTTCCTGGATATCATGATGCCGAAAATGAACGGCCTGGAGGTCTGCCAGTGGATCCGGCAGGACCCGCAGCTCCGGGACATCCATGTCATCATTCTCACCGCCAAGGGCCAGGAGGCGGACCGAGAGAAGGGGCTCCAGATCGGCGCGGACGAGTACATGACAAAACCTTTCAGCCCTTCGATGGTCGTCAAGAGAATCCGGGAGATCTTCGGATAGGGCCGCCCCTCTCTCTTTTCCGTCGACTCCCGGCCCCGGCCGCGGCTAGACGTGACGGGTCGCATGGGAATAGCCCTTGAATCAGGCTTCCCTCTGCTGTCCCTGCTGGCAGCACTGCCGGCAATCCTGAGCCTCCTTTTCGTCTTTGCCGCCCTGTTTCTCCTCCTGGAAGCGCAGGCCGCCCGCTTCACCGTGCTCGCAACCGTCGCGGTTGCGGTCTGGGCAGTTGGGTTCGCCTTCACCATGAAAGCGACAGGGCCCGAGGAGGCGCTCTTCTGGATCCGGGTCTCGACGGCCGGGCTGCTCCTTTTGCCGGCCTTGTGCTACCTCTTCAACGCTTCTCTCGTCCATCCGGCCGGCCTGTCCAGACCCCGGGTCCTCGGCCTTCTCGCCCTCGCTGCCGTCTTTGAGACCCTCCACTGGCTTCGCCCTCTGTTCGTCCAGGGTGTGGAAAGACACAGCTGGGGCTATTTCCCGAGATACGGGCTCGTTTTCCTCGCGTTCCTGGCCTGGTTCGTTGTAACCTTCTGGGTTATTCTCCGGGACACCTGGCGCCACTATCGGCAGGCCCCCAAAGGCCCGGTCCGTTCCCGAGATCGTGCGCTCCTGGTGGCCTGGTTCTTCTGCTTCTGCGGTGGTTGGGACATCCTCATTGGCTTCGGGGTCTCCTTGCCGCCCGTGAGCTACGTGCCGGTCACCCTTTTCCTGCTGTGCGCCTTCGTCCTTTTGCTCCGCCAAGGGAAAATCGAGTTTCTGGAGCACTGGAGCCTTGCCTCGGTCCTTCAGTCCACATCGGATTCCATCTTCCTCGTCCACCCGGAGGGCGCTCTGAGCGCCGTGGACAATCGAACCGCTGCTCTGCTCGGCTATGAGAACCCCAAGGATCTCAGGGGCCGGCCCATAAATGAACTTTTCAACGACGATACGCCCCTGTTCTGTCCGGAAACGATCCAGCGCATCAGTAGCACGAAGCGGCCCGAATCTCTTCAGCTCGATCTGAAGACACCGGGCGGCCCGGCCGTCCCCTTGCGGGTTCGGCTTTCCGGGATCTTCGACCGAAAGGGCCGTCTTCTCGGCCTGGTCGCCATCGGCAGAGATCTGAGAGAGGAGATCGAAAAGACCGAGCAGATCCGGCAGGCAAACCGAGCGCTGCAGGAAAAGGTCGCCGAAGTCGAGGAAAGAACCCTGGAACTGTCCAGGACCAATTGCGAACTCGAGCAGAGCCAGGCGATCCTCAAGTCCGTGCTCTCCGACATGGAGGCCTCCCAGAAAAAGCTCCAAGAAGCGTACAGCCGCCTGGCCGAGGCGGACCGCGCGAAGGACGCTTTCCTGGCTTCGGTCTCCCACGAATTCCGGACGCCTCTCACGTCGATCCGCTCTTATTCGGAGCTCCTTCTTTCCTACCCGGACGAACCAGAGGAAACCCGGAGAGAGTTTCTCAGAATCATCCTTCAGAAAAGCGAGCGGCTCACCCGCCTGGTGAACGATCTTCTGGATCTCGCCAGGATCGAGTCCGGCAGACAGATCTGGCGGGACGAGGAGCTCGACCTGGCCGGAATCCTCAACTCGGTCCGGCAGAGCTTTTCCGCCCTGACGGCCGGGAAGGCCCTTTCGGTCACGGTCCGAGTCGACAGGGATCTGCCTCGGGTCTTTGCCGACCGAGACCGAATGTTCCAGGTGGTTTCCAACCTCATGGCGAACGCGGTGAAGTTCACGCCTTGCGGAGGCACGATCGAGCTCGGCGCAGAGGCGGTCAAGATCGAGGACGGCCGTCCTGGATCGACAAGGGTCCGCGTCTGGGTCGCGGACACAGGATGCGGGATCGCGGCAGCGGATCTCGACCGGATCTTTGAGAAGTTCCACCAGGCCGGCGACACCCTCACGGGCAAGCCCGAGGGCACGGGGCTGGGACTTGCGATCTCGCGCGAAATTGTACAACATTACGGCGGCACAATTTGGGCCGAATCCGCGCCTGGCAAAGGCAGCCGCCTGGTCCTCTTGCTACCCGCCCTTCCGGAGCGGGACGTTTCCGAGGCCGGGCGAGGCCGGGAGCGAAACAGGGGCCACGAGGAAGCTACAACCCAGGAGGCCTCGAGTGCGAACAAGAGTACCTTGAGCCTTTGAGGAGAGAGGCAAGGATGGCGGCTGGAGCAGCCGAACAAGAGCTCCCGAGTCTTCTGCTGAGCCTTCCGGACGGAGTCATCCTGACGGACGGGAATTCCCGCTTCGTCTGGGTCAACGCCGTGGCCGAACGTCAGCTCGGGCTTTCTCCTTCGGAGTGGGACGGGAAGACGATCGAAAGCCTGGTCCAGGCAAGGCCGGATCTCGCCTGGATCTTCGAAGAGCAACCGACAGAAATCATCCGGTGCTGGGAGGCGCTCAACTGCCAGGAGGAAAACTGCTTCCTCTGGGGCAAACCCTTCACCCTGTGCTGGTCGAGTCAGAAATCCTGCCCGACGTGCCTGCGGCCCGCAGGCCCGGTTGGTCAAGGCGAGCCCCTTCCCGGAGTCTGTTCCCGCTGCAGCGTGTTCAAGTCCCACATCCATGTGAGGGAGAAGGAAATCGTCCGCGCTGCCGAGGACCGCATCGTGCTCCAGGTCACGACCGCCCCAGCGCCGGCCGAGCCAGACAAGCCGGTCGGCCGACTTCGGATTCTGCGGGACGTCACCCAAGAACTCGAGGTCTCGCGGGTGAAGAACGAATTCCTGTCGGCTCTCTCCCACGAGCTTAGGACACCCCTCACCTCGATCCGCTCCTACGCGGAAATCCTGACGAAGTACAAAGACACCGATCCGGCGGATCAGAAGCGTTTTCTAGACATCATCCTGTCCGAGAGCGAGCGGCTCGACCAGATCATCGATGACCTGACCGAACTGAGACGCCTCGACGTCACCCGATCGGTCTGGAACAACCGGTCTCTCGAGCTTCAGGAGGTGATCGAAAGCGTCCTCCAAGACCAGAAGAGGATGCTGGAAGCCAAGGATCTTGACTTCCAGGTCGAGATGGACCCTTCCTGCCCTCGGATCTGGGCAGACTTCGATCGGATCCAGCGGGTCCTGAGCACCCTCATCCGCAATCTGGCCAAGCGCACGGCCCAAGGGGGAACGATCCTCCTCAAAGGAAGCGCGGTTCAAGGCAGACGGGAAAAAGACCGCGCTTCCCTGCTGCGGCTGACCCTGGCCGGGATCGACCCGGCGGACAGCACGGCTCCAGCCGAAAAAGACCGGGCCCCGGAAAGCCGCGACCGGGGACTCGGGCTGGGCCTGCTTCTTTGCAAGCACATCCTGGAGCCATACGGCGGCAAGCTCTGGACAGAGTCTGGCAACGGGAGCTCCATCCACCTCATGCTTCCGGCCAGCCGCAGCGAGGCCAGCCGAAAGGAGATGGGAGAGACGTTCCACCAAGAGGCCGCTCCGACTGCCCGGGGCCCCATCAGAATCCAGAAAACGAAGAAATCGATCCTTGTCGTGGACGACGATCCCAGCATCCTCAACGCCATTTCCTTCGCCCTGACGAAGGAAGGCTACAACGTCCACTCCTCGGCCTCAGCCAAAAGAGCGCTCGAAATCGTCCGCACCGAGAAGCCGGAGCTCATCATTTCGGACATCACCATGCCCGAAATGGACGGCTACGCCTTTCTGCAGGAGCTCAAGAAGGACGAAGCGGCGAAGATGATTCCTTTCATCTTCATCTCCGCCAAGGGAGATACCACGGATCGGATCAAGGGGCTTAAGACCGGCGTGGACGACTACCTCTCCAAGCCCTTCGAGATCAAGGAACTCGCGGCCCGGGTGGAGGCGCTTCTGACCAGGGTCGATCGACTCAAGGACCTGTCCCGGTTCGACGGTCTCACCGGAGCCCTGAGCCGGAGAGCCTTCGAGGAGGTCCTGCCTCAGGAGCTGCGCAAGGCCCAGTTGAACGGCCAGCCCCTTGCCCTGGCCATGGCGGACCTCGATCACTTCAAACGAATCAACGACACCCACGGCCATCTGGCCGGAGATTTCGTTCTGGCCTCCTTTGTCCGGTTCCTGAAGAGGAACCTCCGGGACGATGCGATCCTGGTGCGGTACGGCGGGGAGGAATTCTGCGTCCTCATGCCGGACGTGCGCAAACGGGTCGCGTGGGAAATCCTGGAGAGAATCCGCAAAATGCTCAGCGAGACTTCCTTCCGCTACGAAAAGGAAAACCTCGAGATCCGCGTCACCTGCAGCTTCGGCGTGAGCGGGTTTCCCGAGGACGGCGCGAACACCGAAGGCCTCATTTCGAAATCCGACGAGGCCCTGTACGCGGCCAAGAGCCTGGGAAGGAACCGCGTGGTCCTGTACGGGGAAGCGAGTCCATCCTCCACGACAGGCCGAAAGTCATCCATCTCCGGCAACGGCTGACACCTCCGGCCCGGGAATCGCTCATGCGCCTTCGCTACGGCTCCCTCGAGGAAAAGATGATTCTCGCCGGAGGATTCTTTCTCGCCTCGGCGGCCGCCCTGGCGCTCCTGGCAGAAGGAAGCCTCCTCAGCTCGCCCTTTCTGTGGCTTTCCTTTTACCTCTCCCTGGGAGGCCTGGTCCTTTCCGCCGTCTCGTTCACCCCCCTGCATCAGACCCACGCCGGGAGTCTCCTCTACCGGGCCTTGCCCGCCCTGTTTTTGGCCGGGGGAATCGCCCTGGGATCCTCGTTCCCCATGACCCCGGGGGAACCTCTTCCCGTCCCGGATTATGCGCTCCACAGCCTCGAGTTCGCCGGTCTGGCCTTCCTCACTGTGCGGCTCCTGCACCCTATCCCTTACCGCGCGCCCCTGACGGGCGCCTTTGTCTGGGCGTTCCTCCTCATCCTCGGGTACGCGGCCTTGGACGAATGGCACCAGCGCTTCGTGCCCGGCAGAGACTCGAGCCTCCAGGATCTGGCAGCCGATGGGGTGGGAATCGCTATCGGATTGCTGGCCTACCGGTGGCTGTATTTTCCCCGGGGATCCGACCCACGAAACCAGCCCCTTGAAACCTGACCCTAAAAATCTGCGCTCTTCGGAGTCCGGGGGAACGGGATCACGTCCCGGATGTTGGCCATGCCCGTGACGAACTGTACGAGCCGTTCGAACCCGAGGCCAAAGCCCGCGTGCGGGACTGTGCCGAAGCGCCTGAGGTCCAAGTACCAGCGGTACGCTTCCGGATCCAGGCCCGTCTCCCGCATCCGCTCCAGAAGAACCGCCTCCCGGTCCTCCCGCTGGCTCCCGCCGATGATCTCGCCCGTCCTGGGAACCAGCACGTCCATGGCCCGCACGGTCCTTCCGTCGTCGTTCAGGTACATGTAGAAGGGCTTGATCTCCTTTGGATAGTCGTAGAGCACCACCGGGCCCCGGAACAGGGTCTCGGCCAGGTGGCGCTCGTGCTCGGTCTGCAGGTCCAGCCCCCAACGGACCGGAAAGGAAAAGTCCTTGCCGGACTTTTCCAGCATGCCCACGGCCTCGGTGTACGAAATCCGGCGGAAGGGCGTCCGGACGATCCCTTCCAGGGTCTGCCGCAGGCCTTTCTGGACGCGCTCCTCGAGAAAAGCCAGGTCCTCGTCGCACTCTGCGAGAGCCCTTTCCAGGAGGTGCTTGAGAAACGCTTCGGCCACCTCCATGTCCCCTTCGAGGTCGCAGAAGGCCATTTCGGGCTCGACCATCCAGAACTCGGCCAGGTGCCTCGGCGTGTTGGAGTTCTCGGCCCGGAACGTGGGCCCGAAGGTGTACACGTCACCCAGGCCGCACGCAAGGGCCTCGGCCTCCAATTGCCCGCTCACGGTGAGGTAGGTGGATTTGCCGAAAAAGTCCTCCCTGAAGTCCACAGGTTCCTGCCGTCCCCTCAAGGTTTCCAAATCCAAGGTCGTGACCCGGAAGAGCTGGCCGGCTCCCTCGCAGTCGCTCGCGGTCACCAGAGGCGTGTGGACGTACAGAAACCCCCGTTCTTGAAAAAACCCGTGAATGGCCCGGCTCAGGACGTTCCGGATCCGGAAAACCGCTCCGAACGTGTTGGTTCGAGGTCTCAGGTGGGCGATCTCCCGCAGGAACTCGAAGGTGTGCCCCTTTTTCTGAAGCGGATAAAGGGCGGGGTCAGCCCAGCCGATCACGCGAACCCGGCCAGCCTTCATCTCGATCGCCTGTTCCCGGCCGGGCGAGGCCACGATCAGCCCTTCGGCCTCGATGCTGCAGCCAGCGCCAAGCCGCAGGATCTCGCTCTTGTAGTTCTCAAGCTCGCTGCCCGCCACGATCTGCAGGCTGCCCAGACAGGAGCCGTCGTTGACGGCCAGGAACGAAAACCCTGCCTTCGAATCTCGCTTGGTGCGCACCCAGCCCCGGACGAGAACCGGGTCCGGGCCGGGCGACATGGCCAGAACGTCCCGAATCCTGATCCTAGGCCTCATCTTGCTTTGCCCTCCAAAGACCCCGGCCAGGACGTCTCTTCCCGGCGGCTTTCCGAGCCCGTCCCGGGCACGGCCACCCAAGCCAGGCGCCGCAAAACCTTCCCGGCGTCCTCCATGAACGTGTAGAAGAGCGGAATCACAAAAAGAGTGAGAACCGTGGCCAGGGCAAGCCCTCCCATGACCGCCTTGGCCAGCGGAGCGAACATCACGACCCCACCGATGTTCGAACCGCCGAAAGCCAGAGGAAGAAGCCCGAGAATCGTGGTGGCCGCTGTCATGAGGACCGGCCGGAGCCTGTCCTCGCCCGCCTGAACGATCGCCTCCTCGAGATTTTGCGTCGACCTCCGCACATGGTTGATGTGGTCCACGATCACGATCGCGTTGTTGACCACGATCCCGACCATGAGGATCAGGCCGATGTACCCGGCCACGTCCATGGCCGTGCCGGTCAGGTACATCACCCAGCAGGAACCGGTCAAGGCCAAGGGGACCGAGGTCAGGATCGTCAGGGGATGGATATAGGACTCGAAGAGGCCACCGAGGAGAAAATACACAAGGGCGATGGCGAGCCCGATGGCTCCGAGGAAGCTTTTTCGGCTCTTCTCCAGGTTGAGGATGTTCCTGCCGAATTCGAGCTGGTACCCTGGGGGCAGAGAGAAGTCCGAAAGAGCTTCGTCGAGGCGCGCCTTGAGAATTCCCAGGGGTTCTCCCGATGTCTGGGCCCTCACTTTGACGATCCTCTTGCCGTCGCTTCTGCGAATCACGCGCAAGGCCGGAGCCTCCTCGAACCGGCCCACCACGTTGAGGGGAACCAGCCCTCCCCTTTCGCTCATAAGCTGGAGCTGCTCCAGTTTGGCCAGGCTTTGACGGTCCTTTTCTTGGAGCTGGACATAGACCGCCATTTCCCGGTCCGGCCCTTTCATCTTTTTCAGGGCATATCCCCGGAGTCCGAACGCCACGGTCTGAGCGGCTACCATGGGGCTGACGCCATACTTGGTGGCCAGCGAACGGTCCACCCGGAGCTGAAGCTCGTCATGACCGGGCTCCACGTCCGATTCGGCCCTGAGAACCCCCTCGACCCTGCGGAGCCGGTTGACGAGATCCTCCGCAAAACTCTCCAGAAGGTCCGGATCCTCGCCCCGGAGGGTGATCTGGAACTCGTTTTCCACGTCGCTTTGAGGCCCGTGCTGCTCCGGCACGACAAAGTCCACGTCTGGGATCTGAGGCAGCACGTCGAGGATCCTGCGCTTGGCCTCCTCTGTGGGAAGCCGGGCCTTGTCCCCTTCCCGGAGAAAGACGTGGATGCGGTTTCGGTCAGCCATGTACCCGGACTGGCTGTAGATGTGCTCGATGTCCAGCTCTTCCCTGCGGCTCTCCAGGATCCGCTCCACTTCGGCAAGGGCGCCCTCGATCCTGGAGGTCTCCTGGGCCCCTCGCAGCCGGAGATCCACGATCACCCTTCTGACGTCACCCGAGGACTCGGCCTTTTGCGCGACGTGCCTCATGGGCAAGAGGACCGTGGCCGCCACAAGCAGCAGAAGCCACAAGCTCGCGCGCCCTCGGTTTCGCACGACCCAGCGGAGCGCCTTCCGGTACCGGGAAGCCAAGCCGCCCAGAAAACGGGAACGGCTGGATCTCTGCATGGGGATTCGGCAGGCCACGGCCGGGATGAAGGTGAGTGCCACGAAGAGCGAGGCGGCCAGAGAGAGGGAAATGGCCACCCCCACCTCCTGGGTGTAGACCTTCATGACCCCGCTTTCCATGAAGACCATGGGCAGAAAAACGATCATCGTGGTGAGGGTCGAAGCGAGAATCGCCATGGCCACGTCTCGACTTCCCTTCAAGGAAGCCTCGCCCCTGGCCAGGCCCTGCTCGCGCAGCCGCAGGATGTTTTCCGAGACCACGATCGAGTTGTCCACGAGCATGCCCACGCCCAGCATAAGCCCGACCATGCTCACCACGTTCAAGGTTAGGCCGGCGAAGTACATGACCGTGACGGCCATGAGCAGAGACACCGGAATGGCGACCGTGACCACCAGTGTGGGCAGGGCCCTGCGCAGGAAGAAGTAGAGGACGCAGACAGCGAAAAACCCTCCCCAGACGCCCGAGCTCCTTAGGTCGCGGAAAGAATTCAGAATGTACTCGGACTGGTCGAAGATCACCGTGTGGCGCAGGCCCTCGTACCCCGGCTCGGCCGAAAGGCGCTCCATTTCCTCCTTGACGGCCTCGCAGACCTCGACGGTGTTCGCCGTGGATTCCTTTTTCACGCCCACGACCACGGCGTTTCTGCCGTCCATCCGGGTGATGACGGTCTGTTCCGGATAGCCGTAACGGACCCGAGCAACGTCCGAAAGCCTGAGCCCGCGGTCGTTCAGGGGGATTTTCTCCAGATCCTCGATCCCTCGATACTCATTGACCAGCCGGACGAGGTAGCGTTGTCCCCCTTCCACGACCTCGCCGCCAGCCAGGTTGAAGCTTTCCCGGTCCAGCCGGAGAACGAGGTCGTAGAGGCTCACGCCGTGGGCCTTGAGGCTCTCCTGGTCGAGGTCGATGTAGACCCGCTTGAGCTCCTGGCCCCAGACCGTCACGTTGCCGACCCCGTCGACCCGAAGGAGCCTGGGCTTGATCCGGTCGTTGACGAGCTCGTAGAGTTCTTCCTGGCTCCGGTCCCAGGAGAAACTGAAAAACAGCACTTCGATATCGGTCGAGCTGAACCGCCAGACGAAGTATTCCTGGCTTTCCCTGGGCAGGGTCTCCTTGAGCCGGTCCAGCCGATCCCGGACCTCGAGATAAGCGTAATCCATGTCCGTTTCCCAGGTGAACTCGAGCACGAGGGTGCAGAGGTTGCCCTGGGAAAAAGAGTCGACTTTCGTCAGGGACGGGACGGTCTGCAAGAGCTCCTCGGCCGGAACGGCGATCGTCTTCTCCACCTCCAGGGGCGTGGCGTTCCGGTAAGGGATCTGAATGAGGAAATTCGGTCCCGCGAGGTTTGGCAGGAACTCCAGGGGGACGCGCTCTGTCGCGATGCCGCCGAGGACGAGCAGGGCGGCGTACATCACCAGGAGCGTGACAGGCCTTCGAAGGGCCAAGGCCGGAAGACTCATCTTCCCCGGTCCAGGAGCGAGTAAACCACCGGGATCACCACCAGGGTGAGCACGGTCGAGCAAACCAGGCCCGCGATCACGACCACGGCCATGGGCATTCGGATTTCCGCTCCCTCCCCGAGCCCGAGGGCCATGGGGAGAAGGCCGAGCACCGTGGTGCCGGTCGTCATGAGAATCGGCCGCAGGCGCACCCTGCCGGCCAGAACGAGAGCCTCGGTTTTTGCCATTCCCCTGCGTCGGAGCGTATTCACATAATCGACGAGCACGATCGCGTTGTTCACCATGATCCCGCCCAGAAGGATCACGCCGATGAAGACCACGACGCTCAAGGGGATTCCGAGTCCGTAGAGAACATAGACGACGCCGATCAGGCCCAAGGGGATCGAAAACAGAATCACGAAGGGATGCAAGAGCGACTCGAATTGCGAAGCCATGACGATGTAAACGAGAAAAATCGAAAGAAGCAGGGCGAACCTCAGGCTTTCGAAGGAAGTCTGCATTTCCCGGTTCTGGCCCGCCAAGGAGATTCCGTATCCTGGAGGCAGGTCGATCGAGCGGACCTTCTCGAGGATTTCCCTGGAAACCGCTCCCAGATCGGTACCGGTCAGGTTGGCCGTGACCACGGCCACCCGCCTCTGCCCCACGCGCCGCACCTCGCTCGGCCCCGGCCGCACCCGCATTTCCGCCAGAGACGAAAGAGGCACCGACGCGCCCCGGGGCAGGTCGACTCTCAGGTTCTGCAAATCCTCCACGGTCTGCATCAGGCTCCGGTCGGCCCGGACGCGGATGTCGTAACGGTCTTCTCCCTTGGACAGCTTTGTGGGCACGGTGCCGAGCACCTTGGACTGGACCAGAGCCGCAACGGCGTTCACCTCCAGTCCGAACCGGGCCAGGCGGTCCCGGTCGAAGAGAACCTGGATTTCGGGATTGCCCGGCCGGGCGCTGGAACGCACGTCCGCAATGTCCGCAACCTCGCGCATCCGGGCCTCCACCTGAGAGGCGATCCGGCGAAGCTCCTCCAGGTCATTGCCCTCGATCTCGACTTCCACCGGAGTTTTGAAACTAAAGAGGCTCGGAAGCTCGAATTCGAACTCAGCATCCACGAAGTCCCGGAGCCTGTGCCTGAGGCTCTCCATAAGGGCGTCCTCCTCGCGGAGATCCTTTCGGTCCTGCCGGAGCACGATCGTGAGAACCGCCGTGTTTTCCCCGGCCCGTTCCTTCTCAGCCTCCTGGCCGGATGTCTCGCTCCCGATCTCGGCAAAGACCGTGCCTGAACGGGGGTCTGCGAGAATCGCCTCTTCGATGGGTTCCACCGCCCGGCTCGTCTCCTCCACCGGAGTGCCCACCGGCTTTTCCACTTTGAGGTTGAACTGGCCCTGGCGGATCCGGGGGATGAGTTCCGTGCCGAGCCCAGGAAGGAGATACAGACAGTGGGCGACCAGGATCAGGCACAGCGCCACGACAGCCACTTGGCGGCCTAACGCCAGACCAAGCAGTTTCGGGTAGACGCCGGAAACAAAGCGAAACCCTCTCTCGAACAAAACCAGAATGGGTCGGAAGACCATTGCCACAGCCGACTTCACCGCGCCTAGCGCGGGCTCCATAAGCCGTGCCAGGACAAGGATCGCACCGCCCGCGACCGCGCAGAGTCCCCCGAGAAGGCCGAAAACGAGAAACCGCGCGGCCTCAAGGACCGGATGGCAGGGGCCGTAAAGCCTGAGCACCAGGGACAAGATTTTCCCAGGCCGGCGCGCGCTCTCTTTTGGGCTTAAAGGCCCGAATCCCGCCGAAGCAGCAGGAAACCTGCCGGACAAGTACGCCCTCGCATCCTCGAGCCATCCCGACGGCCTTCCGTTCCGGTAGAGCCAGACTCTTGCGGCTGCGGCCCAGCCCGCCAGAACAGCGGACAGGTTTTTCGGCACCCCCTCGGCCAGGCCCTCTCCGAGCCCTGGCAGCCGGACCTGCCGCGAGGCCAGCATGGGCACCAGATAGAAAGCCACGAGCAGGGAGGCCAAAAGGGAAAAGCTCACGGTGAGGGCGAGGTCCCGGAAAAGCTGTCCCGCGATCCCTTTGACGAACACGATCGGAAAGAAAACCGCCACGGTCGTGAGCGTGGAGGCCATGATGGCCGAGCCGACCTCGCCCACACCCCGGTTCGCAGCCGTGACGACCGGATCTCCTTCTTCCCGACATCGGAAGATGCTCTCAAGAACCACGATCGAGTTGTCCACGAGCATGCCCACGCCCAGGGCGAGACCGCCCAGAGACATGAGATTGAGGCTCACGCCGAAAATCATCATCGGGATGAAGGTCGCCACCACCGAAACCGGGATCGAAACGCCAATGATCAGCGCGCTCTTCCAGTCCCGAAGGAAAAGAAAAAGGATGAGCAGAGCGAGCGCGCCTCCCTGAACCGCAGTCGACCTCACTTCTCGGATCGCGCTCGCGACGAAACGGGCCGGATCCGAAATGAGTTCGGTCCGGACGCCCGGGTAATCCCGCGCCATGCGAGCCTGGAAGCCCAGTCTTCCGTCGTCGCTCCTGGAAGGGCTTGTTTCCGCCTCCTCCAGACCGAGAGTCTTCTTGACCGCTTGGGCCACCCGAACCGTGTTGCTGTCCGCCTCCTTGTAGACCTCGAGTTCCACGCTCTCGCGGCCGTTGATCCGAGTGATCACCTGCTGCTTCTTGCGCGCCCAGCGCACGGTGGCCACGTCCCGAAGCCGGATTTCCGCCTCCCCCTGTCCCAAGCCGCCGCTGCGGCCGGCCAACCCAGGCGGGAGAGGCGTGGCGGCCGGGCCGGCTGATTGTTGGGTCTCCGCCGTCCCCTGCCCTCCCCTGCGGCCCACCACGACCGCGCCTATTTCCTCGGGATCGGCGAACTCATTGAGCGTCCTGACGAGATACTGAGCCCCGCCCTCCCTCAAACTGCCGCCAGCGAGGTTGATGTTCTCCTGGGCAAGCCTCTGGGCCACCTGGCTCATGGTGACACCGGCCTGGGCCAGCCTGGCTTCGTCGATCTCGACCAGCACTTCTTCCTCGAATCCGCCCTTGATCTTCACCGAGGCGACGCCGGGAAGGCCCTCGATTTCCCGCTTCCACTCTTTTTCCGCAACCCGGCGCAACTCGGCCAGGTCAAGGTCGCCGTATAGGCCGATCCGCAGGATCGGATCCAGGGCCGGGTTGTACCGGAGGATCATGGGCCGCTCGACTTCCTCGGGCATCTGGACGCGGTCCATCTTTTCGCGCACGTCCAGGGAGGCGAAATCCATGTCGGTTCCCCACGTGAACTCGAGCATCACCTCAGAAAGGCCCGCGCTGGAGACCGACCGGATTTCCACGAGATTGCCCACCGTGCCCAAAGCTTCTTCCAGAGGCCTGCTCACGAAGTTCTCCACTTCCTCGGGCGCCGCCTCCGGATACTCGGTGCGGACCGTGAGGGTGGGGTAGGAAAGCTCGGGCATGAGATTCAAGGGGAGCTGCTGATAGGACTTCAGGCCGAAGACCACGGCCCCAAGAAAGACCATGGCCATGGTCACGGGCCGACGGATGGAAAGGCGAAGGCTATCCGCGGGGCTCTGAGACAATGCGGACCCTCGTTTCGTTCTGGAGCCTGAGCTGCCCCTGGACGACCACCTCGTCTTCGGATGCGAGCCCCTTCAGGACTTCGACCCGGTCCGCCTCCTGGAACCCGATTTCGACCGGGACCTCCCGGGCAACACCGTCCCTGACCACGAACACGAAGTTCTGGTCGCCCCTGAGCAGAATCGCCTCCTTGGGAACCAGAAGAGCCTCCTTGCGCACTTCGGTGACGATCTGGACCCGGGCGAACATGCCGGGCCTCAGGCGGCGGTCGGCGTTTTCGACCACGACGGTCACCTTGGCCATGCCGCTCGCCGTGTCGATGACCGGATTGAGCCGTTCCACGGTGCTGCGGAAGGTCGTGCCCGGAAACGTATCGACCGTAAGCAGAACGGTCTGGCCCTGCCGGATTCGGTAGTAGTCCCTCTCGGGCACGTACACCTCGACCCGCAGGGGATCGAGATCCACGATGTGAAACAAAGCCTGGTTCGTTGTGACGAGGTCCCCGGGCTTGATCTTCCGCGCGGTGACGAGCCCGGCGAGCGGAGACACAATGGAGGTGTCTTCGAGACGCTTGCGAGCCAGGTCGTAATCGGCCTGCGCAAGTCTGAGCTGCACCGAGGCGTCCTGATAGGCCTGCTGGCTCGCCAGGCCCTCTTTGTAAAGCTGATCAGCCCTGTCATAGTCTGCCCTGGCTTTCTCGAGCCGCGCCCGGGCTTGTTCGCAGGTCAGACGAAGCTCCTCGTCCTCGAGTTTCGCCAGGACGTCTCCGGCCTTCACCTGATCTCCTTCCTCGACGAAAACCTTCTGGCACAGGCCGACGAGCTTGGCGTATACATCCGCCTCCCGGTCCGCCTCGAGCGTTCCGGAAGTGCGAATCGACTCGGCAATCTCCCCCCGAAAAGGGCTCACGACGCGAACCGGAACCGCCTGCTCTGTTTCCCCTCCACCGCCAGGGGAAGAGCTGGCCGAGGCACTGGGATTCTCCTGTCCCCCCCTACCGCATCCACCTGCGAATAGGAACAACAAGAGCAACAAGATGGCAATGCCTGCGCTCGGCCTCGAAACGCCAGCACGTCTCGGAGGAAAAGGGTTCTTACCCATGAAAAACTCTGTCCTCTCAAGTCACTCACGACGGCTCAGGAAAAACCTGGCCGTTTCCGACCAAGACAGGGTGCCTCGGACTACCCATCTTAACTTATCGGCTTTCCCCCATAGGCTCTCAAGAACGAAATGGACGTTTTTTCAATGAGTTGCTAGCCGAGTATGACACAGGCCGTTCGTGAAGACAAGCTGGCCGATTTCGACGACTCGGCAGCCTGTCACGGGCATTTCTCAGGAAAATTCCTTTTTTTAATGATCTTCCTGTTGACGGGTTGCTCCTAGTTAGGTATAATTCCTAAAAACGAAGGTGCTCGAACGGCGAACCCGAGCGGTGCAATTGTGAGTGCACGAAGGTGAAACAAGCTGTCCAAAGCGGGATCCGGCCTCTGCCGAGCGATCTCGACCTGGCCACAAGGCTCAGGGCCGTGGGGCTCAAAGCCACCCCCCAGCGCATGCAGATCCTGAGGGAGCTGCTTTCCCGCAGGGACCACCCAACGGCGGAAACGCTTTACAAGGCCGTCAAGGAAGTTCATCCGACGATTTCTTTCAACACAATCTACCAGACCCTTCAGGCTCTGGCGGAGAAGGAAGTGATCAATGTCATCCGGCCGGTCGTGGACGCGGCCCGCTACGATCCTGTGACCGAGCTCCACGGTCATTTCATGTGTTCTCATTGCAAGCGCATCGAGGACGAGCTTCTGGAGGACCCGAATCTCAAAAGAATCGACTCCGAGGTTAAGGGTTCTGGGAAGTACTGGGTGGTCCAGCGGCAGATCCTCTGGGTCGGGCTGTGCCAGGCCTGCCGGGATGCGGCTTCGGTCGGGATCCACCCGGACAAAAGTCAGGACTGAGCAACAAGGCTCTCAAGGCAAGCAGAGAGGAAATCGCAACCAACCGAGACGGAGGAAAGGAAACACCATGGCAGAAACGGAAAAGACCCCGAAGAGCGTGGATCCGGCGACGCTGAAAATGCTGGAAAAGGCAGCCCAGGAAAAGATCTCGACGATCTTCGACCGGGCCGAGACCATGAAGCCCTGCAACATCGGCGAACAGGGAACCTGTTGCAAGATCTGCGCCCAGGGCCCTTGCAGGCTGCCCCTGCCGAAGAAGGGAATCGAAGGCGAGGACACCCGGGTCGGCCTCTGCGGGGCCACGCCCAACACGATCGCCGCACGCAACTTCGCGCGCATGGTGGCCGCGGGCGCGGCCGCCCATTCGGACCACGGCCGCGTGGTGGCCGAGGTTTTTCTCGCGGCTGCCAGAGGCGAGTCCAAAGACTATACGATCAAGGACACCAAGAAACTCGTCCAGGTCGCCAAGGACTTCGACATCCCGGTCACCGTGAAAGAAGGAGACAAGGAAGTCCCTCGGGATACGCGGGAGATCGCCGTGGAGCTCGGCGAAAAGGCTCTGGCAGAGTGGGGCCGCCAGGAGGGAGAGATCTACTTCGCCAAGCGGGCGCCCAAAGCGAGGTATGACCTCTGGAAGAAACTCGGCATCATTCCCAGGGGAATCGACCGCGAGGTGGTCGAGATCATGCACCGGACCCACATGGGCGTGGACCAGGACTACGAGAACATCGTCAAGCAGTGCTCCCGGGCGGCCCTGGCCGACGGCTGGGCCGGCTCCATGATCGCCACAGAGCTTCAGGACATCCTGTTCGGATCGCCCGTGCCCATTCACGGCGAGATCAACCTGGGCGTGCTCAAGAAGGACACGGTGAACATCATCGTCCACGGCCATGAACCGCTCCTTTCCGAAATGATCGTCGTGGCTTCCCGGGATCCGGAGATGCTCAAACTGGCCGAGTCCAAGGGAGCCAAGGGCATCACCCTGGCCGGCATGTGCTGCACGGCCAACGAAGTGCTCATGCGGCACGGCATGCCGATCGCGGGCAACTACCTGCAGCAGGAGCTGGCCATCATCACGGGCGCGGTGGACGCCATGGTCGTGGACGTCCAGTGCATCATGGAGAACATCGCCAACGTGGCCACCTGCTACCACACCAAGATCGTGACCACCAACCCCAGGGCCAAGATGAAGTCCGGCCAGACGGTGCACATCGAGTTCAACGAGCACCACGCCCTGGAAGACGCCAAAAAGATCGTCCGGACCGCCATCGAGAACTTCCCCAACCGGAAGGCCGAGATCCTGATCCCGGACGAGAAGAAGATGATGGTCGCCGGGTTCACCTTTGAGTCGATCAATTACCATCTCGGCGGCACCTACCGCGGCTCCTATGTGCCCCTCAACGACAACATCATCAACGGACGCATCCGCGGCATCGCCGGCGTCGTGGGCTGCAACAACGCCAGGACCATGCACGACAGCGCCCACCTCACCCTCGTCAAGGAGCTGCTCAAGAACGACGTCATTGTGCTGACCACGGGCTGCAACGCCATGGCGTGCGGCAAGGCCGGCCTGCTCACCCCTGAAGCGGCCAAGGAGTTCTGCGGCGGAGGGCTGGCCGAGGTGTGCGAGGCTGTGGGTATCCCGCCCGTCCTCCACATGGGAAGCTGCGTGGACAACAGCCGGATCCTCATGGCCGCCACGGCTGTCGTCAAGGCTGGCGGGCTCGGCAACGACATCAGCGATCTGCCGGCCGCGGGCGCTGCGCCCGAATGGATGAGCGAAAAGGCGATCAGCATCGGCCAGTACTTCGTGGCCTCGGGGGTGTACACGATCTTCGGCGTGGGCCTGCCCGTGACCGGCGCGCCGGTCTTCCAGGACTATCTGTTCAACAAGCTCGAAGGCATCGTGGGCGGCAAATGGGACGTGGCGGTCGATCCTTACGAGATGGCCAAGAAGATGCTCGCCCACATCGACAAGAAGCGAAAGGCCCTCGGAATCGACAAGGCCCGCGAAAGAGTGCTTTTCGACATGGAGGCCAGAAGAAAGCTGGCAGAAGAGGAGGCCGCTGCCTAGAGAGACCCTCTCGGGCCGAAAGGCTGCGTCCCTTCCGAACTGCGCGCAACAATCCATCAGGCCAGGAGCGGGAAGCCGCTCCTGGCTTTTTTTTTCGCTCTCCTCCGGTCAGACGGACACGAGCGCCGGCCGTGCCATTCGTTTCCGGCACCGCTTTCCTGGAATCCGAGATCCTGGTATGTTGGAAGGGCCCGGTAACGCGGTATGATGGGCGAAACTGCCGGCCCCTTCCGTTCGGCAGAAAAGGACTCCACCATGAACATCCACGCCGTAACCTTCGAACAGCTTCTGGAAATCTGCGCCTCCCTGGACGATCTCGAGGAGATGCAGAACCTCGTCGAGGCCCTGGACCTCCTCGAAAGAAACGTCCGTTACCTGCGCCAGAGGCTCGTGGGAAGGCTCAGGGAGAAACAAGGCGAGGAGGAATACCGCAAAGAGGCCGAGCGCCGTGCCCGCAGGAACGCTCTCAGGCTTGTCACCCCCAGAGGCAGAGGCTCCGCAGGAACCGAAGACGGCTGAACAGGGGCTACGCTTCTTCCGCCCGAAAAAGAAAAACCCGAAAGACTGGACGGGACGGAGCGCAATCCCTTCAGGTACCTTCCCATGGAGGGCCACGCTCCGTCGTGGCCGCCTCTCATGACCGAGGGCCATGCTCGCTCGTGGCCAAAAAAAAAGCCCAAAAGGGCGGACGGGACGGAGCGCAATCCCTTCCCTTCACTCTGCCCTAAGCGGAATGGATCAGGCAGATCCTCAGGTCCATGACGTTGGTGTTCGTCGGGCCGGTCTTCAGAAGATCTCCCAACTTTTCGAAGAAGGCGTAGCTCGCATTCCGGTCCAAATACTCGGCCGCCTCCATGCCCAGGCTGCGTGCCCTCGCCACGGTCTCGCCGTCGCAGAAGGCCCCGGCCGCATCCGTGGGACCGTCGGTGCCGTCCGTGCCTGCGCTTAGAAAGCACAATCCCGGCTCGCCCTGAATGTCGAGGGCCACGGCAAGAGCGAACTCCTGGTTGCGTCCCCCCTTGCCCGCTCCCTTGAGCGTCACGGTCGTTTCCCCTCCGGAAAGGATGCACGCAGGCGGGCCAATGGGGTGTCCGGTGGCCCGGGCCTCCCGGTAAACCGCTCCGTGCACCCGGGCGACCTCCCGCGTTTCCCCTTGCACCCGGCAGGAAAGGATCAGAGGCTTGTAGCCCAGTTCCTGAGCCTTTCGGGCCGAGGCCAGCACGGCTCGGAGGTTGTTGGCCACGATTTCGTTCACCACTCCGGAGAAGAGCGGATCTCCTGGCTTGGGCGTTTCCGGGATCTCTCCCTTGGCTCCGCGCTCCAGAACGCCCAGCACCGAAGCTGGCCATTTCCGGGCGAGGCCGTACCGATCCATGATCGCCAGGGAGTCGGCGAACGTGGTGGGATCAGGGGCCGTGGGCCCGGATGCGATCGCATCGAGGGGGTCGCCCACCACGTCCGAAAGAATCAAGGTCGCAACGGTTGCAGGCCGGGCGCGGCGCGCAAGCCACCCGCCTTTGACCCTGGAGAGGTGCTTTCGGACCGTATTCACCTCGCCGATATTGGCGCCGCAAGCAAGCAATTCCCGAGTCACCGCCTGCTTGTCCGCCAGCGTGACTCCCTCAACAGGGCTGACGAGCAGAGCCGAGCCGCCTCCTGAAAGCACGCAGAGAACAAGATCCCGGGGCCCTGCCCCGTCCACAAGTTCAAGGATCTTTCGGGTCGCCTCCACACCCCGTTCGTCAGGGACCGGGTGACCGGCCTCGAAAGGTTCTATTCGGTCGAGCCTGCACAAATGGCCGTCTTTGACCACAATCCGACCGCCTGAGACCCGCTCCTGCAGAATTTCTTCTGCTGCCCGGGCCATGGGCGCAGCGGCCTTGCCTGCGCCGACGACCCAAACGCGCTCGACTTCCTCGAGCCGAATCCGCTGTCGACCCACGAAAAGCGTTTCTCCCTCCAGCCGCAAGGCCCGCCGGACCGCCTCGGCCGGGTCCGCAGCCCGCACACCGGCGAAAAAAATTTCCCGCAAGTGGTCTTTGCAGCGTGTCGAAACCATCCTCGGTCCCCGTTTACAATGCCGGCCCGTCACAGGTCCCATGACCACAGGAGGGACGCTCTGCGCCGCGTCCGTCTTTGCTTTGCGGCCACGAGGGACCGTGGCCCTACACGGATGGAAGAACGCGCCCCGTCGCGTCCGCGTTGCGGGCCTCAGGGTTCGTGTGCCGTCGCGCCTGAACAAGAACCGGCCATGACAGAGCATGGCCCTCCATCGGATACCGATCCTGCCCTGCGGCCACGAGGGACCGTGGCCTCCATTGGGTGGAGGGACGCGCTCCGTCGCGTCCGTCTTCTGCCCCTTCCAGCTCACGAGAGCAACCGGGCCGCGTTTTCTCCCAAAATGGCGGCCTTGCTTCTCGGTTCGAGCCCCGCCTCCTCCATCTCCCGAAGGTAGCGGGCCGCACCGATCAGCGGGAAATCCGTGCCGAACAGAATCCGCTCCGGCCCCAGAATGTCGACCGCGATCTTGTACACTTGCGGCATGTACAGGTACGGCGAAGCCGCTGTATCGTAATAGACGTTCGCGGTGTGCTTGCGGAAGCTCTTCATGAGTTCATAGACAAAGAGTCCGCCGCCCCAGTGGGCCAACACGAGGACCGTCTCCCGGTTCTCTTGGATGAACCTCCCCAAATCCGACAGCCGGATCTCCATCTTGCCCGGATAGGCGTGCCCCACAGGCTCGTTCACGTGAAGCACCAAAGGCAGCCCCCGTTCCCGGACAGCCCCGGCAAGGGAGCCGAGGAACTTCCAGTTCTTTCTTCCCAGGCCGGTCGTGTAAAAGGCCACCTCGCCTACGCCCGCCATCCCGGCGTCGAGGGCCTTTTCCATCTCCGCAAGCCCGGATTTGGCCGGTACGAGTGAAGGGGTGTAGAAGGGAGAGACCCGCGAAGGGTAGAGGCGCCGGGCTTCGAGCAGATAGGCATTTCCTTCGCGAAGAACTCCGGGGTCGGACCACGGAAAACCGAAAATGACCGCCTGTCCCACCCCGTCCCGATCCATGGCAGCCAGGAGGTCCTCCACGGTGGCCATGGGAGAGCGAGGGTTTCCGTACAAGAGGCCGAAGGCCGCGTCTCTCCGTGCGAAAGATTCGCGGTCTCGAATGATCTCAGGAGGAAACACGTGGGTGTGAAAATCAACGATCCGATCCGGTCCTGCCTTCGTTGACAACCTGGCCCCCTTCCCCTATAGTGAAACTCTCCTCTCCGCCCATACGGTTTCCTTCCTCACCGCGCGGCGCCGGCCGCGCTACTGAGGGATTTGCTCCTTGATCCATTTCGTTCCCACTCAGGACGGGACTGCCCGCCCGCCCAGGCACGGAGGCCCAACATGGAGGATTCGCGGAACACGGCGGCGGAAAACCGAGAACACTGGCTCCAGGAAGAGGAGGCTCTGGCCCGGCGGATCGAAGAGGCCCGGAACCCCGGCGGCGCCAAGGCCATCGAAAAACTTGCCCGGCAGAACAAGCAGCCCGTCCGCGATCTCATCCAGAAGCTCATCGATCCAGACTCGCCCCTGCTCGAACTTGGGGTCCTGGCCGGATTCGGCATGCACTACCCGGACATAGAGGACGTCCCGTGCGGAGGCGTGGTGACCGCCATCGGGAAGATCCACGGCAACTGGACGATGATCATCGCAAACGACTCCCGTGTCAAGGCCGGAACGTATTTCCCCATCACGCTGAAAAAGCATCTGCGGGCCCAGGCCATCGCCGAGAACTGCGGCCTGAACATCGTCTACATCGCGGATTCCGGGGGCGCCTACCTGCCGATGCAGGACCAGGTGTTTCCGGACGACGGTCACTTCGGCAGCATGTTCTACAACATGTGCCGCCTGTCCGCCATGGGCCTGAAGCAGATCACCCTTTCCACCGGCGGCAACACGGCCGGCGGCGCCTATATCGTGTTCCTGGCCTGCGAATCGGTCATGATTCACCGCATGTCCTATTCCTTCCTGGGCGGCCCTCCCCTGGTCAAGGCCGCTCTGGGTGAGGAGGTGACGGCCGAAGACCTGGGCGGCGGGTACGTCCATACGCATATTTCGGGCGGCGCGGACCACTTGTGCGCCACTCAGGACGAGGCGGTCGAGCGGGTCCGCGACATCCTGGCCCACGAGCCGCCCCAGACGATCCACATCGACCGCCGGGAAGAAATCCCTCCGTATTACGATCCCGAGGGCCTGTACGACATTCTTCCCAAGAACATCTACCGCGCGATCGACGTCAGAGCCTTCATTGCCCATATCGCGGACGGGTATCCCTTCCGCGAGTACAAGAAGGATTACGCTCCGGGCCGGGGAGACAACATCGTCTGCGGCAAGATGTTCCTCAAGGGAATTCCCGTGGGCGTCATCGCAGCAAACAACAACGGCATCCTCTTTTATCAGTCGGCCCAGAAGGCCACAGAGTTCATCATCCGCTGCGCCAAGGACAAGACGCCGATTCTGTTCATCCAGAATTCTCCTGGCTACATGGTGGGGACCGAAAGCGAGCACGCGGGCATCGGCAAGTACGGGGCCAACATGGTGCGGGCCGTCTCAAACGCGGCCGTACCCCGAATCCAGCTCGTCATCGGCCCGGACCACGGCGCGGCCAATTATGGCATGTGCGGCAGGGCCTACCGGCCCCACTTCCTTTTCTCCACGATGCGGGCCCGAACCTCTGTCATGTCCGGCCAGTCCGCGGCTTTCGTGCTTCTCACCCTGGAAAAGCGCAACCGGGAACTTGAGGGCAAGAAGATGCTCCCGGAGGAGGAAGAGGAATTCCGGCAGCGCATGATGGCCAAGTACGACGGCGAGGCCCATCCCTTCTACTGCGCCGCCAGGCTTCTCACCGATGGCGTGCTGCCTTTCCGAGACATCCGGGACGTCCTGGCCATGGCTTTCGAAATTTCTCTTCTAAAACCGATCCCGGATTCGGTGCTCGGCAACTTCCGTTTCTGAGGCTCTGGGGGTCCTTTCGGGCGACCCGAGCTCTTTCTCCGGCTCGGATTTGCTCTCCCCCATCGACCTTTGACCTTGTTCAAGGAGATCCGGCATGACAGAAGAGCAGGTTCTGCTCAGCGATCGGTCTGATGGCGTTCTCACCCTGACCCTGAACCGGCCCGAGGCCCTGAACGCTTTCAGCCGCAAGCTTCTCGACGCCTTCGCCCAGGCCGTGGAAGAGGCGAACTTCGACCCCGAATCCCGTGTCGTGATCGTCACCGGCGCCCGCGGCGACAAAGCCTCCTTTTCCACAGGAGCGGACTTGAAGGAGCGGGCCACCATGAGCGACGACGAGGTCAGGCGGTTCATCTTCAAGATCCGCAATACCTTCACAGCCTTGGAGAACCTGAGAAAGCCCGTGATCGCGGCCATAAATGGCTTCGCCTTCGGCGGCGGCCTCGAGCTGGCCCTGGCCTGCGACATCCGCATCGCGGCCGCCGGCGTCCAAATGGGCCTGACCGAGACAAGCCTTGCCATCATCCCGGGAGCGGGCGGAACCCAGCGGCTTCCCCGGATTGTGGGAATCGCCAAGGCCAAGGAACTCATCTACACGGCGAAGAGGATCTCGGCCGAGGAAGCCCTGGCCATCGGCCTGGTGAACCAGGTGGTTCCGGCCGACCAGCTCATGGAGGCGGCCCGCAGCCTGGCCCTTGCGATCTGTGAAAACGGCCCCATCGCGATCCAGCAGGCCAAGTTCGCCCTGTCCAAGGGGATTGACGCGCCTCTTGGGGTGGGCCTCGAGATCGAGTCGAACGCGTACTGGCTCTGCATTCCGACCGAAGACCGGCAGGAGGGACTTCGGGCCTTCCGGGAGAAGCGAAAACCCCGGTACCAGGGGCGCTGAGGAAACAGGCGGAGAGAGGGCGGCTCCCTCCGCATGACATCCGGCCGCAAAGAGGAGGAATCCCCATGGCGACCGAGTACGATTACTGGAAGATCTTTCCCCGCATGCCCAAGAAAGTCACGATCGGCGACATCACGATCCGAGACGGGTTTCAGCACGAGGAGAAGTTTATCTCCACGGCCGCCAAGATCTTCTACGGCCAGGAGATGATCCTGGCCGGCGCCCGGGAGATCGAGGTGACCAACCTGGGCAGCGTGGCCACCACGCCCCAGTTCCGGGACGCCGAACAGGTGCTGGCCGCTCTGCGCGGCGACGAGTTCAGAAGGCGCTGCGACCGGGCGGGCATCCGGCTCGACGACGTCGTCATGACGGCGGTGACGATCCGGGAGACCGCGGTGGACAAGGCCATCGAGTTCAAGCAGCGGGGCATCGGTCCGGACCGGGTGCTCATGATGGTCTCGACCGACCCCGAGCATCATTACGCCAACTCGGGCACGACCCTGAGCCAATACTGGCGGGAGGCCGAGCGGTGCATCCGCAAGGCCCGCGATGCGGGCATGAAGATGTGCGGCACCGTGAGCACGATCTGGGGAAGCCCGATCAGCGGCGCCACGGATCTCAAAGACGCCGTGGAGTTCACCAAGCGGTGGTTCTCCATCGGCGCCCACGACGTGGAGCACGCGGACCACGACGGTTCGGCCAACGCGGCCGACGTTTACCGCTACTTCTCCATGATCCTGGACGCCCTGCCCAATCCGCAGGCCCACCTGTGCCACTTGCACGAGACCAAGCGGGTGGCCTCGGCCTCGATCCTGGCCGCCCTGCAGGCGGGCATCTGCCGGTTCGAAGCGACCCTGGGCGGCATGGGCGGCCAGCCCGCCAACTTCCTGGACGACTGCCCGGTCCGCGGCACGGGCGAGTATTATTACAAGGATCCCCGGTACGTGGGTCTGATCTGTCTCGAAGACCTTCTGGTCATGATCGACGAGCTCGGCATCGAGCACGGCTATGACGTGGACCGGGTCCTGTGGCTCGGCGCCAAGATGGAAAAGACCATCGGCCGGAGGCTCCGCTCCGAGGCCGTCATCAACGGCCGCACCGAAAAAGCCGGCCACCCCCGCTTCGCCCGGCCGGGCCTGAAAAAACTCATCGAAAAACTCGGCGAAAAGCCCGGCACCCTCGTGCCCCCCGAGTGGCCCCCGGAAGCGAAACTGCCCGAAAAATGGGGCCCCGACGACCCCTTCTGGACACGCAAAGCATAGAGGGCCTTCAGGCTTGTTGAGCCAGATTCAACCTGACTTGGAGCGCAAAGAAAGGGAAGATCTCCGGGAGCCCCAGCCAATGACGAAATCCAAGGGCCAAATGGAGGCCGAGATCAGCGCGGCCGTCACCAAGTTCGAGAAAGAATACATGGGCAGAGGTCCATTGGAGGCGAAAACGTACATTATCGAAGATCTGGTCCTTGTTCGTCTCAAACATGTCCTCACCCAAGCGGAACTTCAACTGGCTGCTGGACCGGGGAATCCAAAAGGGCGAGAGCTGATCAAGAAGGTTCGAGTCGCTCTGCTTGAAAAGGGACGACCTCTCCTCCAAGCCGCAGTGGAAGAGATCCTGGGGTGCAAGGTGCAAAGTCTCCACACTGACATCAGCACGGTTACGGGTGAGAGAGTCTTGATTTTCACTTTGGAATCCAAGCCGGAGTTCGCATAGAGCCTCTGAGAGATCAGAGGGTTGGGAGGATTACGAGGCTGGCATGGCTGTTTGACAAAACACGGGAGATGGTTAACATTTTGAACAATAGACGAACGAAGGCAGGCGGGGAGCAAAGGCTGATCTAAAGCGGCCTGACTTTCATCCTCCTTCGAGAGGCCCAAGGGTCTGGACAACCCCCTCTCAAGGGGCGTGTCTAGAAAGTAAGGCCGAAGGTCGTCAAAGACTGACGGCCCTCGGCCTTTTTTGTGTGTAGATTTCTGTATCGAGAATCTGCATGTGATACCACTCCGAAACCATTCTGAAAAGCACGTGCCGAATCGTTTCCAACCTCTTTGGTGCAAGACTTCGCTATCCGGTTCTACCCGGATTTCAAGACCCGAGGCTTCAGCAGCAACCCTGGATCGATAGCGGAAACGGAGATCAAGAATGGACAGATCTGATAACAGACGCCCCAATTGGCAAGGGCAGTCTCCCTCGGTCAGCCCCTCCGCCCGCGTGGATCCTTCCGCCCTGATCATCGGGGACGTACGAATCGGAGCCGAAGTTTTCGTGGGCCCTCTATCCATTCTGCACGCCGATCAGGCCGGCGGCAACGGAGGCTTCTCGCGGATTGAAATCGGAGAGGGGACCCGGATCGGGGACGGTGTCATCCTCTATTGCAAAGCGGGAGCGTGCATTGAAATCGGACAGAGAGTTACCATCGGCCATGGCGTCATCATCCATGGGCCGTGTCAGATCGGAGAAGGGTGCGTGCTACAAATCCGCACCCTTCTCTATCGAGCCACGATCGGGCCATTCGTCTATGTAGGTCTGAATAGTCTTCTCTCGAACGTCGACGTCCCGGAGCATACGGAAGTTCCGGCAGGCTCTGTGGTCTGCTCCCCTGAGGACATGCGATTCTTCAACGTGTGCGGGCCCGACCTAGCCCCTTCACATAGGATTTCGACCCGTAAAGCCTGCGTCCCTGGAATGCGTGACTGACCGACTGAGGCGCATTCCTCGGAGCTGTCCAAAAAGGAAGAGAATCGTGAACGCTCCAGAAAATCCCAATCTGGCCGTTTTGAACGATTTGCGGACCCAAGCTCTCCAGGGCGGCGGAGAAGCCCGGATCGAGGTGCAGCATCGGAAAGGCAAGCTAACCGCAAGAGAGCGCATTGACCTGCTGCTGGACGAAGGTTCTTTTGAGGAATTCGATCTGCTCAAGACCGGGCGTGGCAGCGTGCTCGGGGGCACCACTGCAAGTTTGGGCGATGGCGTCGTCACGGGCCACGGGACCATCGACGGACGGGAAGTATTTGTATTCAGCCAGGATTTCACGGTCATGGGGGGATCCCTGGGGGAAGCTCACTCCCAGAAAATCTGCAAAATTATGGACATGGCCGTTAGAGTCGGCTGCCCTATCATTGGCCTCAACGATTCGGGGGGCGCACGGATCCAGGAAGGTGTCGACGCATTGGCTGCCTACGGCGAGATCTTCCACCGAAACGTGCGCGCCAGCGGCGTGGTGCCCCAGATCACTTGCATCATGGGTCCTTGTGCCGGAGGCGCGGTCTACAGCCCCTCTATCACCGATTTCATTTTCATGGTCCGGGGATCATACATGTTCGTCACCGGTCCGAATGTGGTGAAGACGGTGATTCACCAAGACATCTCGGCTGACGAACTCGGCGGGGCATCTGTTCATTCCGTGCGCAGCGGAGTGGCCCATTTCACCGCCGCAAATGACATTCTCTGCCTGCGAGAGGTCAGGCGTCTCATCAACTATCTGCCCTCCAACAACAAACAAAAAGCTCCTTTGCTGGACTTGCGCGATCCTCCCGAGCGGGAAGATCCGGCCTTGGATTATCTTGTCCCTCCGAGCCCAAACCAAACCTATGACATGACGGTACTCATCCACAGCATTCTGGATGGTGCGGAGTTCATGGAGGTGCAAGCCTCTTTTGCGCGGAACATTATTTGTGGCTTTGGAAGGCTCGGCGGCCAGACGGTCGGCCTCGTGGCCAACCAGCCTGCCGTGCTCGCTGGCGTGCTGGACAACAACGCCTCCATCAAGGCAGCACGGTTTGTCCGTTTTTGCGACTGTTTTAATATCCCCCTCATCTGCCTTGTCGATGTGCCGGGGTTCATGCCTGGCCCGGAACAAGAACACGGAGGCATCATTCGCCACGGTGCCAAGCTGCTTTACGCCTTCACCGAGGCAACCGTCCCCCGCATCACGGTCATCGTCCGAAAAGCTTATGGCGGAGCCTATCTCGTCATGAATTCCAAACACATCCATGGAGACATCCATTACGCCTGGCCCACGGCCGAGATCGCCGTGATGGGCCCTAGGGGGGCTGTAGAGGTGATCTATCGAAAAGAAATCCTCGCAGCAGCGGACCCCGAATCCCTGATGAAAGAGAAAATAGAGCATTATCGCCGCACGTTCGCCTCCCCGGTGCTCGCCGCCCAGAGGGGCTATATCGACGACGTCATTTTTCCAAGGGAAACCCGTTACCGACTCATTCGAGGGCTTCAAGTCCTGGAAGGGAAGACGGTCGATCGCATGGACCGCAAGCACGGCAACATCCCGTTGTAGGCAACTCAATGTTTCAGAAGATTTTGATCGCAAACCGTGGTGAGATCGCCCTTCGCATCATGAGAACCTGCAAGCGCCTCGGCATCGGCACTGTATGTGTCTATTCCGAGCCGGACTTCCGTAGTCTCCACGTGCGGCAGGCAGACGAGGCAATTGCCCTCGGCGGGGCCACGTCAGCGGAATCCTATCTGTCGTGTGAGAAGATTATTTCCGCCGCCTTGTCCGCAAGATGCGACGCAATTCACCCTGGTTACGGCTTCCTATCTGAAAATCCAGACTTCGCGCGGGCAGTGCTGCAGTCCGGCCTGGTATTTATCGGTCCTCCACCGCCCGTCATCTCCCTGCTTGGAGACAAGGTGGCTGCAAAAAAACTCGCTCTGGAGGCGGGGATTCCGACCGTGCCGGGGCCTGCCGAACCAGTCTCCGGACTGGAGGATGCCTTCAGGGCCGTCGAGAAAACGGGATACCCAACGCTGATCAAATCCCTCGGCGGCGGGGGCGGACGAGGCATGAGGGTGGTCCATGACCGGGAACAGATGGCGGAAGCCTTTGCAGCCTGCCAAGAAGAAGCCTCCAAGGCTTTCGGAGACAAAAGAGTTTTTGTCGAGCGCTACATTCCCCGCTCGAGACACATAGAAGTGCAAGTCTTGGCAGACACCTTCGGAACGGTGCTGCACCTAGGGGAGAGAGAGTGCTCGATTCAGAGACGCCATCAGAAGATCATCGAAGAGACGCCAGCGCCCTGTCTCGACGAGCCTTTGAGACTCCGGATCACCTCCGCGGCCTGCACCCTCGCTCGAGCTGCAGGGTACGTGAATGCTGGGACGGTCGAGTTCCTCCTCGATCCCGACGGGAATTTCTACTTCCTCGAGATGAACACCAGGCTCCAGGTGGAGCATGGCGTCACAGAGCTGGTAACCGGGATCGATCTGGTCGAGTGGCAGATTCGAATTGCAGCAGGCGAGAAGCTTCCCTTTGGCCAACAAGACCTTCGATTCTCGGGATCGGCCATCGAAGCCAGGATTTGTGCCGAGAACCCTGCCAAACATTTCGCACCATCGACCGGGATGGTAAGACGATACTCCGCCCCTCGAGGACAATTTGTGCGGGTGGACAGTGGGGTGGAAGCCGGCAGTTGGGTGAGCATCTATTACGACTCCTTGCTCGCCAAGATCATGGCCTGGGGCGAGACCCGGGACGAAGCCAGAAACCGTCTTGTGGAAGCCATTAACGGCACCCACATCGAGGGGATCGCGACCAATGTGCACTTCGTCAATCGAGTTCTGAACCACCCCGCCTTCGTCCGAGGCGACCTCTCGACGGATTTTCTATCCTTGCATTTCCAGGGGGACCGTAGCGATGCACCCCCTTCAACGGAACACCTTCACTACCTGACGATCGCCGTAACCCTCGTCTATCACAACCGACGCGCTCTTGTGCGGGACTCTCTCAAACCTATGGTCTCGCATATCGGCACGCCTCCGAAAGAGCATATCTCTCACACCTATTACGTAAAAGCGGAGGAAGATCTTTTTCGAGTCACTCTGAATAGGCTGCCTGAATCCTCTCTGTGGACTGTTCAGGTAGACGATTGCACATACAATGTCCAGACACCGCAATTCGAGTTCTACCGAAGACGATTGAAACTCAAAATCGACGGCGTTCCCCATCGCTTCATTCTGCAGTATCGAGGGGAATTCATCTCCGGGGCCTTCTGCGGCATTGAGCGGGTCTTTGAGATTTACAGCCCCAAGGAGTGGAGTCTGGCTGCCTATATGCCCACCCCGGAACAACCCTCCGAGGAGAATGCCCTTTATTCCCCCATGCCGGGATTGGTCGTAGAAGTCTGCGTTCAGCCAGGCGACAGAGTTTACAAGGGACAACGGCTCCTCGTGCTGGAAGCCATGAAGATGGAAAGCGGCGTGGCCTCGCCGTGCGATGGCGTCGTGGCACAAGTTCTGGTCACTCAGAATCAGCCCGTCGAGACAGGCGATGTGCTGATTCGTTTTCAGTCCTAGCCATGATCAACCCACTTCAGAAGACAGCCCCCAAGCAAATGCAAAAAGAAACCCATTGAGGAGGAATCCCCATGGCGACCGAGTACGATTACTGGAAGATCTTCCCCCGCATGCCCAAGAAAGTCACGATCGGCGACATCACGATCCGAGACGGGTTTCAGCACGAGGAGAAATTTATCTCCACGGCCGCCAAGATCTTCTACGGCCAGGAGATGATCCTGGCCGGCGCCCGGGAGATCGAGGTGACCAACCTGGGCAGCGTGGCCACCACGCCCCAGTTCCGGGACGCCGAACAGGTGCTGGCCGCTCTGCGCGGCGACGAGTTCAGAAGGCGCTGCGACCGGGCGGGCATCCGGCTCGACGACGTCGTCATGACGGCGGTGACGATCCGGGAGACCGCGGTGGACAAGGCCATCGAGTTCAAGCAGCGGGGCATCGGTCCGGACCGGGTGCTCATGATGGTCTCGACCGACCCCGAGCATCATTACGCCAACTCGGGCACGACCCTGAGCCAATACTGGCGGGAGGCCGAGCGGTGCATCCGCAAGGCCCGCGATGCGGGCATGAAGATGTGCGGCACCGTGAGCACGATCTGGGGAAGCCCGATCAGCGGCGCCACGGATCTCAAAGACGCCGTGGAGTTCACCAAGCGGTGGTTCTCCATCGGCGCCCACGACGTGGAGCACGCGGACCACGACGGTTCGGCCAACGCGGCCGACGTTTACCGCTACTTCTCCATGATCCTGGACGCCCTGCCCAATCCGCAGGCCCACCTGTGCCACTTGCACGAGACCAAGCGGGTGGCCTCGGCCTCGATCCTGGCCGCCCTGCAGGCGGGCATCTGCCGGTTCGAAGCGACCCTGGGCGGCATGGGCGGCCAGCCCGCCAACTTCCTGGACGACTGCCCGGTCCGCGGCACGGGCGAGTATTATTACAAGGATCCCCGGTACGTGGGTCTGATCTGTCTCGAAGACCTTCTGGTCATGATCGACGAGCTCGGCATCGAGCACGGCTATGACGTGGACCGGGTCCTGTGGCTCGGCGCCAAGATGGAAAAGACCATCGGCCGGAGGCTCCGCTCCGAGGCCGTCATCAACGGCCGCACCGAAAAAGCCGGCCACCCCCGCTTCGCCCGGCCGGGCCTGAAAAAACTCATCGAAAAACTCGGCGAAAAGCCCGGCACCCTCGTGCCCCCCGAGTGGCCCCCGGAAGCGAAACTGCCCGAAAAATGGGGCCCCGACGACCCCTTCTGGGCCAAAAAGGCATAAAAATCCTTGGGATCCGATGAAAAAGGCGCCTTTTGCGCATCAAAAAAGAAAAAGCCCAAGGAGAGGTCTCGTCATGTGGAAGCTTTACTATTCGCCCGGCGCTTGCTCGCTTGCCCCCCATATCGCCCTGAGGGAAGCGGGCCTGCCCTTCGAAATGGAAAAGGTGGATTTGGGAAAGAAACTGACCGAAAAGGGCGAGGACTTCAACCGGATCAATCCAAAGGGGTATGTTCCGGCCTTGCGCCTCGACGACGGAGAGCTGCTGACCGAGGTCGCGGTGATCCTTCAGTACATCGCGGACCGTAAACCCGAGGCTGGCCTCGCCCCCAAACCAGGCACCCTCGAGCGATACCGTCTCATGGAGTGGCTGAACTTCATCGCCTCGGAAATCCACAAGCAGGTCGGCGCCCTCTTCCACCCCAAGATCAGCGGCGAGTGGAAAGAGAGTCAACTGGCTTTGGCGTCCAGGAGGCTCGAGTACGCGGCCGATGCCGTGGCCAAGAGCCCTTATCTCACGGGAGACCGCTTCACGGTTGCGGACGCCTATCTGTTCACCACTTTGAACTGGTGCAACTACCTCAAGCTGGACCTCGGCAGGTGGCCCGGGCTCAAGGCCTACATGGACCGGGTGGGATCGCGTCCGGCGGTCAAAGACGCGATGAAGGCCGAGGGGCTCCTGCGCTGAGGGTCGACAGAGAAGCTTACAGGCTTCATTGAGTAAAGGCCCGATTTCTGCCGGGAGATCAAATCCTAAGTCACGCGCGGTTGGAATTCAAGGATCGCGGTGTCCAGGTCGGTCGGGCCGGTTCGGACGAGCTTCTCATGGTTCGCCCCCGTCTCTGACACATCGCAAGCCCCTGATTCGCGGAGCCGCGGCTCAAAGCGTTTCGCGGGCGCGCGCTGCGGTCAGCAGGCCTTTCAACAGGGCCGAGGCCTCATCAAGGGCAGAGGGATCCAGACCGGTCTGGATCCCCAAGGCCTGGCAGAACCGCGCGACCCGCTCGGCGCTCAAATTGCCCGCGGCTCCTGGCAGGAACGGGCATCCCCCCAGACCGGCGAGCGCCGCATCGAAGGTGTCGACCCCGGCCTCGAGCGCTGCCAGCAGATTGGCAAAGGCCCAGCCGCTCGCGTCGTGTAGGTGCAGGCAAAGCCTCAGCCCTCCGGTGATCTTCCGGCAAGCCTCCACCATCTCGGCGATCTGAGCCGGATGGCCGATCCCTGATGTGTCGGCCAGGACGATTTCTGCTGGCCCCTCGCTGGAAAGATCCCGAACCAGGGCCATGACCGCCTCGGATCGGATGGGCTCTTTTTCCAGATGGCATCCGAAAGCGTTCATCACGCCGGCCCGGACCCGGATCCCGGCCCTTTTCCCCTCGCGGATCATGGTGCGGGCCTCGGCCAGGGCCTGAGAAACGCTGCGCCCCGAGTTTCTCCTTGAGTGGGCTTCGCTGGCCGACACAAAGATCCCGACTTCCTCAACCCCTGCGCGGGCCGCCCGTTCCAGGCCGCGGGCGTTGAGCACGAGCGCCGAGTAACGCACCCCGCACGGCCGAGGCAAGTCCCTCCACAAGGCCTCTGCGTCCGCCATGGCTGGAACCCGCTTCGGGCTCACGAACGAAGCGACTTCAAGCTCACGAACCCCCGCCGCAAGGATCTTCTCGACCAAGCGCACCTTGTCGCCCGTCTCCAAGCGGACATCCTCGGACTGGAGACCGTCGCGGAGCGTCACATCTCGGAGAAAGACTTTGCCCGGGAGGCGATCCCGGAGGCCGGCCTTCATGGGAGTTTGGCCCTCACCGGATGTGTGTTTCGAGAGTAACCCGGGCACGGGGAAGACGAAGCGAGCGCGCGCAGTTGCGCCATCCTTGTGCCCTGTCTCCCAAACCACGTAAGAACCACTGTCCGGGCCTGAACGCGGTTTGTCAAGGCCGTTAGGGGGACCCGCGCTGGCGGCGGCCAGGCCTACTCAGTGCAGGTAGGGGCTTGCCTTCCTTTCCTCCCAGGCGAGAAGAAGATTGATTTTCTCGTGGGCAAGCTTGAGCTTCCTCCAGGCCTCGTCCAGCCTGGCCAGATGGAGTTCCCTGCGAAGATAGTCCAGATAGAGGTCCAGAATCAGTTGGCTTCCCTTGTCCAGTTTTTCGAACTTTAGCCCGTACAGGAAAGGCTCGGCTTCCGCTGTTTCATGTTCGAATCCTTTCCAGACCACGCGGGCGCTCACCTTGAGGCGGTCCGCCCGGCCCGGAAGGGGCAGATCCAGAACGGTCGCAGCCTGGGCAGGCCACAATTCGTGACGGCTCGCGACAGAACAGCCGGACTTGGAGACATTGACGATCCTGTATGGAAAGCGGTCCGTCTCCGGAACGCCCTCCTTGGAACGAACCGGCAGGCGCTCATCCCTTCTTCTCTCCATCTCGCCACCTCCGATCACCCCGATGGCTACGACCGGCCCCCATCAGCCGCGCGCGGGCCCCGGGCAACCCTGACGATCAAGCCCCTGACTGTCCCGGAGCGAATCAAGATACGTGCCAGCCGGCTCGATTGCGGCCCCCTTGCAGACCTCTCCAAGGTTTCTTCCATGCGTTCCCGTGGGTTGCGGCGAGGCTCCTTCCGCGGCCAAGGCCAGCGCTGGCCTGGCGAGCCCGCAAGAACCGGGCAAATCGTCCGCAAGAGGATTCCCATATTATGAAATTCTTTTCCGTCTCCTGCGGCCCGACGCTTGAAAGATCACCACGGTCGCATCGTCCTGCTGGCAAGCCCAGGGATCGGGGCCCGCAAGATGGTTTCGCACCGAATCGAAGACCCTCTCCAGAATCTCGGCGGATCCTCTGCCGCGGCCACTTCTGAGAGCGGAAACGAAACGGTCCAACCCGAAGGGCTCCCCCTGGGCGCCCCGAGCGTCCAGGACCCCATCCGTGTAGAGGGCAAGAACGTCTCCCGGATGCAAGGGAATCTGTTTTTCCTCAAAATCGGCTGCGGGCACGAGCCCGATGGCCATGCCCTCGGCTTCGATGAGCTCGGGCTCGGCTCTTCTCTCGGCCCTGAGAAGTACGGCAGGCGGGTGACCTGCGCAGGAATAGGTGAGCACGCCGTCCCTGCCGTCGTACGTAAAGTAGCTCATCGTGAGAAACTGTTCGGACGCGCACAGGTCTTCGTAGAGCAGCTTGTTGACCGCCTCGAGAAGCCTTGCCGGGCTCCGCGTGCGTAGCGCCTCGGTCCTGAGCACGCCCCGAACAAAAGACATAAGGATCGCCGATCCCACGCTGTGGCCGCTCACGTCCGCAACCACGACGCCGAGTTTTCCGTCGGGCATCTCGAAGAAATCGTAGGCGTCTCCTCCGAGCCGTTTCGCCGAGACGCAGCGGCCAGCCAGGTCCACCCCTTCCAGCCGCGGGGAGCGCCGCGGCAGGAGGTTCTCCTGGATCTCTCCTGCGATCTCCATCTCTTTGCGAATTCTCTCGTTCTCCTGGAGTTCGCGCACGAGCAGGCTGTTGTGGATGGCCAGGGCCGCCTGAGCGCTGATCGCGCTCAAGAGCTTCAATTCGCCGGCCTGATAGGCGCTCCTGCCCGGCCTGTCGGCCAGGCTCAAGATCCCCAGGACCTTCTCCTTCACCTTGAGAGGACTGAGGATCAAGGGAACCGGCAGGAACAGTTCTGCCCCTTCGGGCTCCTCTTGGGGCGAAAGCGCTTCGGGCAAGTCCGCGAGGTCCTCGACGACCAGGGCCCTTCCAGTCTTGACCACGTGACCCCAAACGCCCTTGCCCGCGTCGATCAGGACCTCTGGAGGAGCGCCGCCAAGCGCGATCGAACCCGCCCAGGCAGCCAGCCGGAGCCTGCGGTCAGCCGCATCCAGAAGGAGCAACGAAGCCTTCCGGGCGCCGATCACGCTCAAGGCCTTGTTCAACACGATCCGGCAGATCTCTCCCGTGTCGAAGATCGAGCCCATCTCGTCGCCAAGTTCGTACAGGAGGGCAAGTTCTTCGTACTTGTTGAGAATCTCTCCGGAGAGGCTGTCGAGATCGGATTGCGCCCGGATCCTGCCTGCGATCCATTCCGCCGCGATCCTCAGACACCTGCGAAGGGCCGAGGGGTCGGCCGACCCTTGAAGCACGCCCCTGACCTCGGCAACCCTTTCTTCCTGAAGCCGCACTTCCTGGATCACTGAGGATCCGCCTCTGAAACAAGGCCCGGGCGGGGCGGGAGCCGGCAACAGGACCCTTCGACTCCAAGCGGCCGGACGGGCCGGCCCTCGTGCCGGGCCGGCCCTTCCGGCCCGGCCGTTTGCCGAAAAGCCGTAGAGAAAACGGCCGCTGCCGTCAAACAGGGAAAGGGAGAACCCGGACAAGGCCGACAATTCCTCGAGGAACCCCTTGACCTCGTCTGCGAGAAGAATCTCTCCCGCGGAATCCGGTTCCCCTCGCTGCCAACTCATCTCGAGCCCCTTCGGTCTTTGACTGCCGCGGTTCCAGCCAGAGGCTGGCCAATCGAGTTCGCCAACCTCGTTGAGAAGTCCCCTTCCAAAGGCGGATCCTTGCGGATCAGGTACAGGCAGTTCCACCGGCCGCCCCTGCGCTCGTAGCGCACTTCGGACATGATCTCCCGCATGAGGAAGATCCCGTATCCCCCTTCCCTGGGATTCGCCAGGTCCGGGCGAGGGATCTCCGTGGGATTGAAGGGAGCGCCCCGGTCCAGGACCAGAATCTCAAGCCCGTTCTTCGTCGGCCGCACCGAAAGGCCGATTCTTCCTGGAGGGCCGTCCCGATAGGCGTAGCGAATCACGTTGGTGCAGGCTTCGACCGCAGCCAGCTCGATAAGATAGCGATCCTCCGCTCGGTCTCGGTAGCCGGCCAGGTTGGACAGAGACCTGCGCAGGAATGCGGCGATCTCGGCCAGCCGGCTCGAATCCGCGCAGGTCCAGAACAAGGCTCGCTTCTCTTGGCGGCGCGCCTCCAAGATTCCTCCTGTCTTTTTCTTTTATATCGACAGATTTTCAGGCGAAGCTGAAAGGACGGGCAGAGCCTTCTAGCCTTCTAGAGAAGAAATCGGGAGCGGCCGTCAGGGCCCGTCAGAGCCTGGCCAGAGCGGCCCCCAGCAGGCCCAAGGCAAGACCCAGACAAGCGATTTGGAGACCCCTGCGCTTCTTGAGAGGATCGTTTCCCCGGAGGTCGGCCAGAAACCGCATGAGCCCTCTGTCGGGTTCGTCCGTGCCGCCCGTGGAGGTCATGGCGAGGTAGAGGCGGCCCAGACCGGCCTGGGTAGCGCGAGAGAGGCCCAAACCGCACAGAAGCAGCAGAGCTCCGGCCATCATGAGCACAGTTCCGAAAAAGGTCGTCACGAGTCCCATGGATGGTACTCCTTGCGGAGGGGGATCAACTCGGAGCAGGCCACTTGCTCGAGCAGATGCGGCGGAATCTTTTCCGAGGCGTGCTTCTTGTAGAGGTACTGGACACAGGGCGCCCCGGGCTCTGCCATGGCGTGGCCGTCCACAACGAAAATCTTGGGTTTTCCCTGGAACTGATCCAGGTTGCTCAAAGCGCAATGGGTGCAGTAAACGGGAAAATCGCTTCTCAGGAAGGTGCATACGTGAGGGGTGGAGACCAGCTCCAGGCCGTTCCCGTAGACGGGCATGCCCTCTCCCATTTCGCCCCGGTAGAGCCTGCCGCCGCTCCCGCACGGATCCAGCACGAACTTGAACCGGTCCTCTTCCTCCTCCACCTGGAACGTGGCCTGGTGATAGTGCCAGGTAAAGGCCAGAAGCCGCAGGGTCGTCCTGTCGTCGAGACTTCCGTAAAGACCGTACGCGCTCTGCCACATGGGGATGTACGTGCCGGAGACGAGCTGGTCCACGTATTCCACGCCGTGGCGCCGCAGCATCGAGCTTTCGAGGAGCGTGACCCAGAGGTTCAGAAAATCGTGAAGGGGCCTCCAGTGGCGGTGATGGTCCCGCAAGAGATCTTCCATCCCTTCGAGGCGGCCCGCGCGGAGCCTCGCTAGGGCCCGGGCGCAGCTCGGAAGGACCGCGGCCTCGAGTTCCTCCTTTTGGAAAAGCCTCTGGCCGTCCGTTGCGCGCTTCTGAAAGCGAAATCCGCACACGGCCAGGCGCGCCGGGTCCGGCTCGATTTCAAGGACCTTCGAGCCGGCCAGGTCGTTGAAGGTCTGCCGCAGAACGCGGCAGGCCTCGCAGAAAAGGGGCGTTCCGTCGCCCGAGCGGCCGAAACTCGAAGGATCCCTCTCGTACCAGCCTTCGAGAAGGACTCTGCCTCCAAGGCCGCACGGGGCCAGCAGCATCTGGAAGCTCTGGTCCGTCTCGGCCGCCTCCTTCATCCCGCCCATGCGGATGCGCCACAAAGAAAGAAAAAACAGGAGAGCTTCCTTCTCCCGTCCTTCCCGAAAGAGCCGGGCGGCCGGCGCGAGGAGCAGCCGGAAACACTCCTCAAGAGCCTGCCTGGTTTCCCGCTCGCCGTGGTGAGCCCGGATATGGGTCAGAAGCCGCACGATCCAGTAGAGGTACCCCGTGAAGAGGAACTGGGGCCCCACCGACATCCGGCCGATCCAGTATTCGAGACGGTCCTTCCTGCCTTCGGCCAACGCCTCCAGGGCGCGCTCCGAAGGAGGCATCACGTCCCGGGCCAAATCGTTCAGGTTTTCGTACAGCACCTGGGCCCTTTCATCAAAGGATGTCCATTGTCAGTTTGCAGCCCGCCGGTTTGCGGTCTTCGGCCCGCCCCGGACGGTTCCCTTGAAGGCCTGTGGGCATTCCGGTCTCACTGGGTGCCGATTCTGGCCTGCTTCGTCACCAGCGCCCACTCGTCCAGGCCCCGATCGTGGCGAAGCAGGTAGACCATGTGGTCATCGGCCAGCACCTTGAAGTACGTATGATCCTCGCCGTGCCATTGGTCGATCACATTTTCCACGGTCCGTCTTTCGCCGTCTGCAAGCAGAAAAGACACAGGCCGTTCGTCGGCCTTGTAGCCGCTGTAGCATCGCACTTGCACGGGTTTTCCTTCACGGTGTGCCTTCATGTTCGTTCCGCGCCGTTGCGCGTCGTCCGACGCCTACAGATCCGGCTGCCACAAATAGAGAAAGACCGGACCGCCCCGACCGAACCAACCCTCCAGGTCGAGCTTGAAAAGATTGATCTCGGTCCGGGGAGAACCGCTTCCCTGCCAGCCCGCGTAAATGTTCGGCCTGTATTCCCCCTTTCTCCGGTACACCACCACCCGGGCCTCGGTCAAGTTTGCCTCTTTTTCCACCCGGCGGAGGGCGTCCGGGAAATACCCGACCTCGTCCACAAGGCCCGCCTCCAGGGCCTGGGAAGCCGTGAAAATCCTTCCGTCCGCGATTTCGGGCCGGTCGGCGATCTTGAGGCCCTTGCGGTTTTCCTCCACGAGCCGGCAGAACCGGCCGTGAAGGTCGTCGATGGCGGCCTGGAGGATCTCCCTCTCCCCGGGCTGGGGCTCCCGGAAAGGAGAGCCCAGATCCTTGTACCGGCCGGACTTCACGGTCTGGTCGCTTACGCCGATTTTGCCCATGAGGCCGTTCAGGTTGAGATTCAGAAGAACCACGCCGATGCTTCCGGTGACCGAAGTAGGATGCGCAACGATCCGATCCGAAGCCAGGGCAACGTAATAACCGCCTGAGGTCGCGGTGTCCATGAGCAGCGACACCGTGGGAACGTTTCGCTCCTTGCGGAACCTGCGGATCTCCTGGTACAGGATGTCGCTCGCCGTGACCGTGCCGCCCGGGCTGTTGATTTTGAAAATCACGCCCGCGATCCTTCGGTCCTTCGAAGCTTTGTCGAGTTGTTCCCGCACGGAAGCCACAAGACTTGGCTCGGGCCTGAGGCCAAAGATCTCCCTCCGTTCCTCCTCGGTGATCACCCCGCTCATTTCCACGACCAGAATCTTGTGCTTCCCTTGGCCTTCCAGGACGACTTCTTCCAGAGGCTGGGTCCGGCCTGCCAGGAACCCCATGCCGGACACGTACACGCAGCCGCTTTCCAGGCACAAAAGCGCAAGGAGCACGCAGAGGGCCAGCAACATCGCGCGCGTTCGAAATTTCTTTGTCATCCCTGGTCTCCCTTTCGGTCTTGGCGATCCCGCCATGCAAATTTTCTTTAGCCTAACGCTTCCTCGAGCAAGGATCAACGGTTTCCGACGGCGGTTTCCGGCAGCCGGAAGACGGACGCGACGGAGCGCGTCCCTCCATGGGAAAACCCGGCGGAGGGCCAAGGTCCCTCGTGGCCGCGTGAAAATCCGGCATCCAATGGAGGGCCATGCTCTGTCATGGCCGCAGGGGTGGATACGAAGGCGGGCAGATTCAAAGACGGACGCGACGAAGCGCGTCCCTCCACGCGGGGCTGACCGCGAACCCAAGACGGACAGGAAGGATTTGCAAAAAGCGCGGCCGGATGTTACGGAAAGGATCGAAACCGGAGCGCGGAGCCATGCTCCCCTCCAGCCGCGCGGACAAAAGCCGGCGGGCCTTTTCCGGGCAACAGAGAAAAGGATTCCGGCCATGCAGGAGAAAATTCTCACTCTTCTCGGCCAGGTCAATCAGGTCCTCTGGGGACCGCCCATGCTCGTGCTTCTCGTGGGGACCGGCATCTACCTCACCCTGTACCTGCGGGGCGTCCAGTTCCGGCTTCTTTTTCACGCCCTGTACCTGGCCCTGATCAAGCGCAAGGAAGACACTTCCCAGGAGGGCGACATCACCCATTTCCAGGCCCTCATGACAGCCCTTTCCGCCACGGTGGGCACAGGGAACATCGCCGGCGTGGCCACGGCCCTGGCCGCGGGCGGCCCTGGCGCCCTTTTCTGGATGTGGATGACGGGTCTTTTCGGCATGGCGACCAAGTACGCGGAAGCGGTCCTAGCCGTGCGATACCGCCGCAAGGACCGCCGGGGCTCCATGTGCGGAGGCCCCATGTACTACCTATCCGAGGGCGTGGGCTCACGGCTCCTCGGGGTTCTCTTCGCCGTCTTTGCCAGCGTGGCGGCTTTCGGAATCGGAAATATGGTCCAGTCCAATTCTGTGGCCGATTCGCTCGACACGGTCCTCCGAGTACCGCACGCCTGGACCGGAGCTGTTCTTTGCCTCCTCACGGCAGCGGTCGTGCTCGGCGGCATCCGGTCCATCGCCCGGGTCACTTCGTTCCTGGTTCCCTTCATGATCTTGTTCTACATGGCCGCGGGCTGCGTCGTTCTTGTCCTGACCCGCGACGTGCTGGCCGATGCGATCGGGCTCATCCTGCGGCACGCTTTCACGCCCGCTGCCGCCGCCGGCGGATTCGCCGGGGCCACGCTCCGCTCGGCCATGCGCTGGGGCGTGGCCAGAGGCATCTTTTCGAACGAGTCCGGCCTGGGTTCTTCGCCGATCGCGGCCGCGGCTGCCCAGACCCGGGATCCGGCCACGCAAGCCCTGGTCTCCATGACCCAGACGTTCATCGACACGATCGTGGTGTGCTCCATGACCGGCCTGGTGATTCTCGCCACAGGCGCGTGGACCTCGGGAGACACAGGAGCCCGGCTCACAACTCTGGCCTTCGACCGGGTCCTGCCGCACGGCGCCGGAGGGGTCGTGGTCGCGGCCAGTCTGGCTCTCTTCGCCTACTCGACCATCCTGGGCTGGTGTTATTACGGCGAAAAATCGATCGAGTTCCTCTTCGGCGAAAGGGCGGTCTTCCCTTACCGCACGGCCTATTGTCTGTTCGTGGGCGTGGGCGCTGTGGTGAAGCTCGATCTCGTGTGGTTGCTGGCAGACGCCATGAACGCTCTCATGGCCCTGCCGAACCTTGCAGGCCTGTTGCTCCTGTCGGGCGAAGTCTGGAAAGAAACGGTTGCTTACAGCGGACGCGGCAGGCCCTAAGACGGCATTCAATGGAGGGCCACGGTCCCTCGTGGCCGCGACAGGATCCGGCATCCAATGGAGGGCCATGCTCTGTCATGGCCGCAGAGCGATGATGCGGCGACGGCGGACCCAAAGACGGACGCGACGAAGCGCGTCCCTCCAATGAGAGGCCCAATGGGGGCCGCGATCCCAAGACGGACGCAACGGAGCGCGTCCCTCCACGGGGCCGCGGTTTTTCGTTTTCCTGCTCAGGACGCGGGATGGGCGCTCGTGTCCGCCGATTGGGAATCGGTCCGCGCCGGACTTGCAGCCGGGAGCAGAAAGGTGAAGGTACTCCCCTCGCCCTTTCGGCTCTCCACCATGAGCTTGCCTCCGTAGTGGATGACGATCTCTTTGCAGATCGGAAGGCCGAGCCCTGTGCCCTTGGGCTTTTCGCCCAGAGAATCGTGGGTGCCCTGCCGGAACTTGTCGAAGATGATTTCCTGGTCCTTCTCGTCAATGCCCACACCCTGGTCCGACACACTCACCCGGATCCAGCGGCCCGGATCCCCCTCCCGTCTCCCCTCGAAGCTATCGGCGCGGACCCGGATCTCGCCGCCCTTCCAGGAGAACTTGACGGCGTTGCTCAGAAGGTTGGTCAGAATCTGCTGGATCCGGTCCCGGTCCGCGAAAAGGGGTGGCAGATCGGGCTGGATCTCCAGAACGAGGCCGAGGGATTTTTCCTCCAGGAGTCCGCCCACCGCTTTGGCCGCGTCCCGGATCAGCTCATCCAAAGAAAACAGGCTGTCGTGCCAGACCATGCCGCCCGCCTCGATCCGGCTCAAGTCCAGTAAATCGTTGATCAGGCGCGTGAGCCGTTCGGCCTCGGAGTTGATGATGCCGAGAAACTCCCGGGAGTTCTCCGGATCGAGGTCTCCGTAATTGAGCAGGATCTCGGAGAAAGACCGGATCGAGGTGAGAGGCGTCCTCAATTCGTGCGACACAGAGGAAAGGAAGGCGTCTTTCATCTTGTCGAGTTCCTTGAGCCGCTCGTACGCCTCCTCCAGGTCCCGGGTCCGCTGCTTCACCCGTTCTTCGAGTTCCTCGTTGAGCTTTCGGACTTCCTGCTCGGCCAGGCGCTGTTTTTCGATGCCCTTGCGGAGTTCCTCGTTGGCCGTGCGAAGCTCCTGGGTGCGGACTTCGACCACGGCTTCGAGGTGATCCTTGTGCTTCCTCAGCGCGACCTCCGCCTTCTTTCCCCGAAGAGCCTCCAGGAAAGCCACGCAAAGACTCTCAACAAGCTGCCGGTCTTCGGCCGTGTAACCCGACGCCTTGTTGGCCAGGCCGATCATGCCCACCACGCGCCCCCTCTCCTTCATAGGCACGCCGAGGAACGCCCTGAGTTCGGGGTGGCCCGGGGGAGGGCCTACCCTGGCCGGATGCCGGGCCGGGTCGTTGGAGACCACCGACTCACTGGTCCGCCAGACCTCTCCCCAGATCCCTCGGGGTTTGCGGTCGTGGAGCAGGTTCACCGCAGCGGTCCTGGGCATCCGGCACGCTTCCCATCCAAGGTCGCTCATGGCGATGACCGTGAGTTTGCCCTCTGCGTCCACATCGCCCAGGAACCCGAATTCGCTCTGGGTGAGTTCCAAAGCCACATCCAGGCATCTTCGGGCCACTTCATCCTCGGTCTCGCAGGAGAGGGCTTCCCGAAAAACTCTGTTGATTCCTTCGAGAAGCGCGCTTTGCCGAAAGGCCCGTTCCTCGGCTTCCCTGCGCTCTGTGACGTCGCTGATGAAGCACAAAGCGGCCGGCTTCCCTTCCCACAGAATGGGCGTCCCTTTCATCTCGAACCATCGGACCGTCCCGGACTTGTGGAGAACCCGGAAGAGATAGTGCTGGGGCTGAGCTCCGGGCCGCAAGTTTTCGAGGTACTTCCGTACCACGGTCTGTCGGTCTTCCGGATGGACGAGATCCATAAAGGAGACGCCGCTGAGCTCGGCCCGGGTGTAGCCGGCCATTTCCGCGGACCTGCGGTTTCCGAATTTGAACAGGCCGTCCTGAACCACGAAGATGCCTTCGTTGGCGTTCTTGACCAGGGTATGATACCGCTCCTCCGAAAGCCTGAGGCGTTCTTCTGCCTGCTTGCGCTCGGTCACGTCCATCCCGAGCACCAGCACCGCCTCCGAGCCGTCGGCGTCCCGGAACGGATACGCGTGCATCTGAAAGGTGAGGCCCTTAGGCTTGTAAAAGAACTCCCAGTCCCTGACTTTCCGGTCCTGCCCGAGGTCGATGGCATGGCAAGTTTCGCAGGGTCTTTGGCGTCCTGTCGTGACCTCGTAGCAGCGCCTGCCCTGAGGGTCGCCGAGCGTCTCCCGGAAGTAACGGTTGGCGTACCGGATGGAGAAATCCGCTCCCCGAACATACACGAACCCCGGAAGCTCCTCGAGCACCGTGTGAAAACGGCTCCGCTCGAGCTCGAGCGCCTCTTCCGCCTTCTTGCGCTCCGTGATGTCGATGCCCAGGGCCAGAACCATCCGGGCGCCATCCGCATCCACAAAAGGATACCCGTAAACCTGGAAGGTCTTGTCCTTGGAGGCGTTGCGATACTCCCAGGTCCGGACCGAGTTTGCCTCGAACACCTCCAGCAGTTGGCACGCTTCGCAGGGATCCGTGCGGCCGGCCATCAGTTCGTAACAGCACTTTCCTTCAGGATCGCCGAACAGTTCCCGGAACCTGCGGTTGGCGTACCGGATTCGAAGGTTCCGGTCCCGGAGAGAGACCATGGCCGGCAGATCGTCAAGGACCGAGTAAAAGCGGGAACGCTCGGCCTCGAGAGCTTCCTCGGCCCTCTTGCGCTCCGTGATATCTGTGGCGATACCCACAGTCCCCAAGACCTGGCCGTTTCCGGCCGCGAGAACCGCCTTTTCCACGACCAGATGTCGCACCGTCCCGTCAGGAGCCGGAAGCCGGATTTCGCAACTGGCGGCGCCTCGGTTCTCCAGCACTTCCCGCTCAAGCCTGCTCAGTGTTTCGGCGATCTCCTTGGGTAAGACGTCCCCTACAGATTCCCCGACCAAGCCTTCCTTCGGACGGCCCAAAAGGGAGGCGAACGCCCTGTTGCAGCCCAGGTATCTGCCCTGCCGGTCTTTGTAGACCACAGGAGTCGGAAGGGAATCGATCACGGCCCTGAGAAGGACGATCTCATCCAAGGCCGAAAGGTCGCGCTTCTGCGGATCTTTCTTTGCAAAGGCGTTTCGGCCCGGGCTTCTCTGTCCGTGTCCCGGCTGGGTGGGCATGGCAGCCTCCTCCCATCCCTGGGAAAACCGATACGCTCTGCGGCAAAGAGCCCCGTGAGTCATCCCGCTGCAGAAACCCGCGGTTTTCCCCTCACGGTATGCATCGGTATAACCTGAGGAAATCTTGAGACCCGGTTCTCGTTCGCTTTGCGCCTCATCGGTTGCCCCTCATCGGTTTGACTCCCGCCCGAGTCTTCTTTATAGTCCTGCCTTCAAGGAGCCCCCAGAAGATGTCGGTTCTGGACCTTTTCAGGCTGGACGGCAAAGTGGCGGTCGTGACCGGAAGCTCGCGCGGACTCGGCTTTGCCATGGCCCAAGGGTTCGCCGAGGCTGGCGGCCACGTGGTGCTCTCCAGCCGGAACCTGGACGCCTGCGAGCGCGCGGCCATGTCCCTGGCGGGCCTCGGCGTGCAGCTCCTCGCGGTCCGGTGCGATGTCACGCATCCGAATGACGTGCGGGTCCTGGTCGAAAGAACTCTTTCCCGGTTCGGACGGTTGGACATCCTCGTGAACGCGGCAGGCTCCGGCTGGGAGGATCCGGCCCAGCGGCTTTCGCTTGAGCAATGGAACCGCATGCTCGCAGTCCATGCGACAGGCACGTTTCTGTGCTGCCAGGCAGCGGGCAGGCAGATGATTCAGCAGGGATCAGGCAGGATCGTCAACCTCGTCCCTCCGGGCAGCCCGGTCGCGGAGGACCTGGATCAGGAAGACCCTTCGCCATCGAGTGCGGGCAAAGGAGCGATCATCGCCTTGACCCGGGATCTGGCCAGAAAGTGGGCACGCCACGGAATCCGGGTCAATGCGATCGCTCCCGGGTGGTTTACGTCCAAAGGGGGGGCTGGCCGGCCAGAACAGGGAACGCGCCGACCCGCTTTCGCAGTTCCCGCAAGAAGGCTGGGCGAGCCCGAGGATCTCAAGGGCGCGGCTGTATTTCTCGCTTCGGACGCTTCGGACTACGTGACCGGCCAGGTGCTGGCCGTGGACGGAGGGCTGCAGGCCTAGGAGGGAGCCAGCCTTCGGACAAAGTAGTCCTTTCCGTTCCTGACACCCGAAACCCGGCACCTGACGCATTCCCCACATGGATCTTCACAGACTTTTTCATCCGAGAAGCATTGCCGTGGTAGGGGCGTCCCTGAGCCTGGGCGAGGGTAAGCTCCCCTTTTTCCAGATTCTGAAAGCCGCCGGCTACCCTGGCCGTGTCTATCCGGTCAACCCGGCCCACAAGGAAATTCTCGGCGAAAAGGTCTACCCCGACCTCGAATCTCTCCCGGAACCTGTGGACCTGGCGATTTGCACGATCCCGGCCCGGGCCGCTCTGGAGACGCTGGAAAGGGCCGTGAAAAAAGGCATCCCCTTTGTGCACTTTTTCACGTCCGGCTTCTCCGAAAGGGGCGACCGGGAGCTGGAACAGGCGCTCATTAGGGCCGCCCGCGCCGGACGGACGAGGATCGTGGGCCCGAACTGCCTCGGCGTGCACTGCACGGAGAGCCGCGTCACCTTCGATCCTTTCATCCTGGAAGACAGGCCCGGGCCTGTCGCGTTTCTCTCCCAGTCCGGCGGAGTCGCGAACAACTTCACCCGCATGGCCAGGGCGCGCCGGGTGGGCCTGAACAAGGCGGTTTCGTACGGAAACCAGATCGACCTCAGGGTCGAGGACTACCTCGAATATTTCGACCAAGATCGAGGCATTCGGGCGGTGGCAGCCTATATCGAGGACCTCAAGGACGGCCGCAGATTCCTCGAGGTCGCAGGCCGCCTGACCCGAGGCAGGCCGCTCGTGGTTCTCAAGGGAGGACGCACCGAAGCCGGAGCGAAAGCCGCGGCCAGCCATACGGGCGCGCTGGCAGGAAGCCGGGCTGTGTGGTCCGGGCTTCTCAGACAGGCCGGCTGCATCGAAGTGGAAACCCAGGAGCAGCTCGTGGACCTGGTGATGCTGGCCACGGCCGAGAGGCTGCCCAGGGGCTCCCGGGTGGGCTTTCTGGCGGCAGGAGGCGGAACCTCGGTCCTTTTCACGGATCTGGCTGTCCTGTCCGGCCTCTCGGTGCCCGAGCTGAAGAGGCATACGCAAGTCGCGATCGCGCAGAAGATCCCGGCGGTCAACACGAGCACCTGCAACCCCGTGGATCTCGGCGCCTTCGGGTTTGACTACCGCATCATGGCCCACGGCATGGAAGCCCTGGACCGGGACTCCAACATCGACGTGATCGTGATTTACCTTTGCCTGGACTTCCTTCTCATGTTCCGGAGCGAGGAGATCGACACAGGCCTCCAGGCCATCGCCGCCTCGGCGGCCCGCACCGCAAAGCCCGTGGTGGCCGTGGTGGCCAGAAACGCGGACGACAACCCGCGGCTTGGCGAAATCCGGCGGGCGGCTCTTGCGGCCTTTCGAGGCCAGGGACTGCCCGTTTTCAACACGCTTCAGGACGCCGTGTTCGCTCTGAGTCGCATCCTCAGATGGACCCTCCGGCCCGGCGACCGGAGGTAACCGAGCATCCAAGCACAGAAAAAGGACAGGATCCATGAAAAAGGCCCTTGCTCTTCTGATCCCGTGGGTTTGCCTGTTTTTCGGAGTTGGAAGTCCTGCCTGGGCGGACGAGACCGCGGCCGAGCTGGATCAACTGAAGCAGGAAGTGAACAGGCTCCTGAAACGGATCGAAGAATTGGAAAAGAAGCAGGCGGACACCGAGGAAAAGGCTGCCGAAACCCAGAAGAAGGTCGCAGAGGTGGAGGAAAAAGCCGAAAGGGGAGAAAAGAAAGCTCTCAAAGACCGTGTTCACCTGAGCGGCGAGGCGAGGTTTCGCGTCATGAGCAGCTGGTTCGACACATCGGCAGGGTTTTACGGCGGCCACGGCCCCGGGGACGCCCTTCCCGATACGGATCAGGAATGGCACGACGAGACCTCCTTTCCGGTAAGGGTCCGGTTGAACCTGTGGGCCGAGGTTGTGCCCGATATTGTCGACTTTTACGGCCGTCTCACCATGAACAAGCGCTGGGGGTCCTGGGACCCGAGCATCGGCAGCTCGTCCAACCCTTTCGACAAACCCAACTCCTTTGAATCGAGCATCGGCCACGACTTGACGCTTCGAGCGGAGCAGGCGTACGCGACCTTCAAGATCCCCTCGATTCGATCCACCTGGTATGTCGGACGCCTGCCGGGATTGGACGGCCCGCCTTCGCGTCAGGCCGGAAGCCTCTTCCCCAGGCTCTTCATCGACTCCGAGATCGACGGCACGCTGCTCAAATGGGAGGCGCCCGCCACCGGTCTGGATGAGCAGGAACTGCCCTGGACGCGGACAAGGCTCTGGGGCGGCGGATCGCCCGAGGCCCCGGCAGGGGGACCTGCGGATGCGGGCCCGCCAAAGGAATTTCCGAGCCGCAAGGCCTCTGAGGCAAAGGCCAAAGAAAAGTCCGGAGTCCTCGTGGGCTACCTCAAATACGATGAAAAGAAGGAGTCCCTGCCGGACGACGCCGACGCGTTTCTCGCGCAGGGTGTGCTTAAGATCGGCAAGAGCACATCCATCATCGCGGACGGCCTGTACATGGACGACTGGCACATGCCGTACGGCAGCACCGTGAAGGCCTCAGGCCAGGGCAAGCCGGACCTTGTCACCACGTATACCCTGACCGGCGTCTATGTGGACACGCAGCTTTTGGGATTCCAGGTTTACGGCGCCTATTACCACAGCCATTTCCGTATCCCGGCCCACACCTGGAGCACGAGCAAAGCCTCAGGCTCCTTTGAAGGGGCGGATTTCCCGGGGCACATCTGGTACTTGGGGTTCAACACCGGAGACCTCCTCGGCGCGAAACACCAGTTCACGGCCGAGTATGCCCAGGGAAGCGATGCGTGGATCAATCCGTTCAACTATCGCGGATACCGAAGGAAGGGAACGGTTTTGTCCGCGGCTGACAACGCCTATTACGAGGGCGCGACGGTCGTGGGGTTCTATCCTTTCAACGCAGGCGTGTGGGACATTTACTACGATTATTTCTTCCGCTCCAACGTAAGGTTCCGCTTGGGCTTCATGTACTTCGACTACGACAAGCACACCGAGCATCCCAACGAAGCGGGTTTTTCGATCCTGGGAAGCTCGAAGTACGAGACCCTGTACTGGCCCTATGGCGAGTTCAACCTCAGCTTTTGAGGGGTCTCCGGAAGAAACATCTTTCCTCTACAAAATTTCCCCGCAAATACCGATAAGATAAGAAGCGAGCCCCCCACCGGCAGAATTCGATGATCCTGGGTTCTGCCGGAATGGCGGCCCCGGGCAAGATGAGCCCTACAGGCTTCGTGGGAGGGCCCCAAGGCCATGCCGGCGGCAGGGAACGTGTCCTGCTGCCGGCCGTTACCACTCGAGAGCTTCCGAGATGAACGAGCGCATCGGCGACATTCTCGTCAAAATGGGCTTCATCGGCCGCGACCAGCTCGACGCGGCGGCGGTCGAGGCGCGCAAGACCTCCTCGCTCATCGGCGACGTGCTGCTCCGGCTCGGGTGGGTCACGGAAGAGCACCTTCAGATGGCCCTCGCGGTCCAGAGCGGGGCCCGAATCCTGGACCGGCCCCTGTCCGACGTGGTCATCGACGAGGAGCTCATTCGCAAGATCCCCCAGAATTTCATCGTCAGCCGGGGGATCTTCCCTTTTTTCTGCGAGGACGGAACCCTCCACGTGGCCACGGCTAACCCCCTCGACGTGGTCACCCGCGACGAGCTGGCCCGCATGACGGGCTGCCGGATCGCCATCTACGTGGCCCCGAAGAGCACCGTGTCCAATGCGATCGAGCTCTACTACAAGACTGCGGCGACCATCGAAGAGGACATCGAAAAGATCACCCAGGCCGCGGTGGCCAAGGGGACCTTCGAAGAAAACCAGATCATCCGCCTCGGGGACCTTCTCATCGAAAGGGGGCGCCTTCTGGGCGCGAGCGACATCCACCTCGTGCCGGACCGGAACCTGCTCAGGGTCCATTACCGGATCGACGGCGTGCTCCAGCAGAAGAACCTCTTTCCCATCCGTTTCCACCAGGCTCTGACGACCCGTTACAAGCTTTTGTCCGACATCGACATTTCCAACCCCAACATCCCGCACGACGGCCGCATGAAGTTTCAGAGCAGCTCCGGCGAGATGGACATCCGGGTCTCCACGTTCCCGACCCACATGGGCGAAACAACGGTTCTCAGGCTCCTCAACTTCGGCAGCGTCGTGGGCGAGCTGGACCGCCTGGGTCTGGAAGCAGACGACCTTGAGCGCTTCCTGCAGGCCCTCCGGAGACCCTATGGGCTCATCCTGGTCACCGGGCCCACAGGGTCCGGAAAGACCACGACCCTTTACAGCGCTCTCATGCAGATCCGCAGCCAGAGCGTGAACGTGATGACCATCGAAGACCCGATCGAATACGTGATCCCCACGATTCGGCAAACGGCGGTCAACCCCAAGGCGGGGCTGACCTTTGCCACGGCTCTGAGGGCCACCCTGCGCCAGGACCCCGACATCATCCTCGTGGGCGAGATCCGGGACCAGGAGACCGCGGAGTTGGCCCTGCGGGCCACGAACACGGGCCATCTCGTCCTCTCCACCCTCCATACGAACGAGGCGGCCTCGGCCGTGAGCAGGCTTCTCGATCTCGGCGTGCCTCCTGGAATTCTGTCCTCGTCTCTGACCATGATCGTGGCCCAGCGGCTCATGAGAAAGATCTGCCCGAAATGCTCCGTGCGCACCCCCATCGAGCCCCACGAGAGGGAACGGTTCCTGCGGGCAGGCGTCGAGCCCCCAAGGGAGCTCGCAAGGCCCGTGGGCTGCAGCCACTGCTACAAGACCGGCTATCGGGGAAGGATCGGCATTTTCGAAGTCCTGCGGGTCAACCAGGAGATCGAGGATCTCATCGCCTCCTGCGCTTCCAGGAGCAAGATCGAAGAGGCGGCTGTCCGGGCAGGCACGTCCCTGCTCCAGAAACAGTCCCTCCTCAAGGTGGCAGCGCAGGTGACCTCTCTCGAGGAGGCGGTCAGGGTGGTGGCCCATGGCTAGACATCGTTACAAGGCCATCGACCAGCACGGCAGGATTCGGTCCGGGATCGCCATCGCCCTGGACCAGGCGGATCTCGAAAAACGGCTTGGCCATCAGGGGCTCGTTCTCGTTTCGAGCCGGCCTGCCGCAACCCCCAGAAAGTCTGCCCCCTTGGGCCGTCGAAAAGCGGATGCGCGGCTCCTCATCGAGTTCTACCGTCGCTTCTCTCAGACTCTGGACATGGGTCTACCCCTGTTCACAGTTCTCGACGAGAACAGCCGGATCATTCCGTCAGCGGACTTCAGGAACGCCCTGGAGGAAATCAAGAACAGCCTGGAGGAAGGCGGATCCCTGGCCCAGGCCATGGGCCGCCATCCCAAGATCTTCGGCAAGCTGGACCTGGCCCTGGTGCGCATGGGAGAGCAGACGGGCGTTCTCCCCCAGGCCCTGGAAGACCTGGCCCGCTTCCTCGAGTGGAAGGAGGAAAACCGTTCGGTGATCCGCAGGGCTCTGATTTACCCCTGTTTCCTGTTGCTCGCCATCGGGGCCGTGATCGGGGTATGGGTCGGCTATGTGCTGCCCCAGGTGGGCAAGCTCCTCATGGAACTCGGCGTCGAACTGCCGGCCGTAACCAAGGCGATCCTGGTTTCGAGCGCCTTCCTCAAACAATACGGGCCGGTCCTGATTCTGTCGGCCTTGCTCGCCGCATTTCTTCTCGTCGTGCTCGCCAAGACGAAAAAAGGAGCATGGATCGCATCCATGCTCCAGCTCAGGCTTCCCCTTGTCGGGGAGGTTGTCCGGGCCACGGCCTACAGCAGGCTTTGCCACAACTTCGCGATCATGCATCGAGCCGGCATGCCGGTCTCGAAGATTTTTACCACGCTGAGCGACCACCTGCTCGGCAACGCCTACATGGAATCCAAAGTCGGCCAGGCCTATCAAGAACTCCAGCTCGGCCAGTCTCTTGCGGAGAGCTTTCAGAACACGGGCGCATTCCCCTCGCTGCTCGTCGAAGGCATCCGGCACGGGGAGATCACAGGAAAGCTGGAGGACGCTTTCCGAAGAATGGGCGCCTTTTACGACACTGAGGCCAAGCGCAAAGTCCAGGCCATGATCAATGCCTTCGAGCCCATTCTGATTCTGGTCATGGGCGGGGTTTTCGGTTTGATCGTTCTCTCCATCCTCCTTCCCCTCTACGACGTGCTGTCAGGATACACGCAGGCGTACTGATCCGTTCGACGGCCACGGTGCCTGCTGGCCGTAATCCCGAACCACGCCCCGAAGGCGGACGCGACGGAGCGCGCCCCTCCAATTCCAACCCCGCTTGGCGGACGCGACGGAGCGCGTCCCTCCACGGGAAAAACCAATGGAGGGCCACGGTCCCTCGTGGCCGCCAGTCCATACGAATCCGTAAAATGAAGGACTGACCCCTAGGCTGCAATCCCAAGGCCGCCCGCAATGGAGGGCCATGGTCCCTCGTGCCCGCGAATCCGTAAAATGAAGGACTGACCCCTAGGGGATTTCGAGGGTGTAGCCGCGGCCGGCCAAGAGGATGGGCGTGGGAGGGACGCTGGACACGATCGAGCCACCGCCATGAGGGGCGCTGCGCAACTCGATGCGCGTGCCAGTGAGCACGTCGAAGCGGCCCGGCGGACCACCGCCCGGCACGCTCCCCAGATCGCTCCCCGTGGTCTGGTTGTACACGTAGACAGTGGAGCCGCTGTTGTTGTTCACCGCGAGCACCAGGTACTCGCAGATCCGGCCGTAGAGTTCGTTATCGCCGATGTACAGGACCAGATCGTCGAAGGTGTCGGTGGGAGGATGTCTCAGGTAATTGGGCGTGCCGTCCGTGTTGTCGCCCTGGAAGGTACCGGACGATATCCGGTCGAAGACATTCCCGTCCGCGTCCGCGTCCTGGGGGCCTGCCCCGACCAGGACCGCTGCGACCGAGAAGGCCGTCGCGGCGCCGTCCGCGTCCACCACGCTCGGCGCTCCGGCCAGCCCGGACCGGAGAGAGGCGCAAGTGGCTGACAAATTCGTCGTGAGATTCGCGTTCACGGCGTATCGAAGAAACCGCTTGTACGCGTCGGTGGGCGCCGTCTTGAGATCCAAGTACGGGAAGTAGCCACTTGCCTGGCCGTCGCCGTCCGACACCGTCCCGTCCGTGTCCGCCGAGGCCAGAGGCAGCCTGCCGTTGATCGCCGCGAAGCTGATCAGAGCCTCCTTGCAGGTCTGCAAATCATCGAGGCTCTCGGTCCTGGCCTTCCGGGCCGTGAGCATCCCGAGCACGGCGGCGCCGCCGCCGGCCAGGATGCCGATGATCACGAGCACGATGGCGATCTCGATCAGGGTGAATCCGCCCTTTGGTCCGCCCGGACTGGGCACGGCCCGGCCTCGGCCGAGGCAGCGGCGTTCTCTTCCGGCGCGGCCGCAGCACCTGGAACACGAGGCGCCAAGTGTCAGGTTCCTGGTTGCAGGTCCCAACCCCCACTCCCCCTTGCATGCCACGCGCCTTCGGCGCACTCCCCGACTGACAACAGCAGGCGGCAACCGCTTCCGGCGGGGCGGAGTCGCACCAACGCGGCCATTCCTCAAGAGCTGCCGCAACTTCATGCTGCAGGCGAGCCCGAAAAATTTCCTGCCGATTCCGGCAACGGCCTGCTAGAAGAGCATGTAGAAGTTCGCGATCGTATTCCCGTCGACATAATCCGCGTTGGCCGAAATCGATCCGGTGTTATAGACCCCGTCGTCGTACTTCGTGTCGATCTCGCGGCAGACTTCGGCCGGCAGGTTCGTGTACATGAGGTAATGCTTCGCGTTCCCGGGGCCTGGGTCCACCCAGTACAGAGACATTGTCCCGCCATAGGGGTTTCTGGGAAGATCGCTCGTTCCGTTGTAGTTGCCGCCGACCAGGCCTGACAAAGCCAGATCGCGAAACACGTCGTAGCGCTCCTGGTTGTTACCGATCTGTCCGTCGCCGTTGCCGTTCCAATCGCCGCTCGCCGGAATGGTCGCGCTGCTCTCGTCGCCGGGATACATGCCGTACTTGTCGTAGAAGGTCATGACCGCGGCCCGGATCTCGTCTGCGTCTTTGACCACCCGTTTGACCTTGGCGTTCTCGATCATGGCCTGGCCCTTGAGGACCCCGCCGATGAGAAGCCCGATGATCACCAGCACGATGGCGATCTCGACCAGGGTGAATCCTGCCCTGGCCTTTTTTTTCGTGACCCTGTACATGTGTTTCCCTCCTCGTTCGATGTTGACGCGGCTCGAGGCCTCACCTTACGGCCTATCGCCTATTGTTTCGGTCGGACGAAGAAAAAAGTTTAGGGAAAGAACGTCACGGCGCCTCCCGGACATAGGGCGTGATGAACACCACGAGCTCCCGGTTTTCGGCCTTGTCGTCGCTGTGGCGGAAAAGGTGGCCGATTCCCGGCAGGCTCCCCAGCACCGGAATGCCCTCGTGGGTCTTTTCCCGGTCCTGGCTGATGAGTCCGGCCAAGACCACGGACTGACCGGAGCGGACGCGCACGGTCGTGGCGAATTCCTGAAGAGAAATCACCGGGTTGGAAATGGATTGCTTCACGTTGGGCGTCAGGGGCAGGTCCACTTCCTGCGTTCCCTGCATCTTGGTGATCGAGGGCACGATGTGGAGCATGATCTGGCCGTCGTCCGAGACCTGCGGCGTAAGCCCCAACTGGAGACCCAGCACGGCCCGTTTGATCGAGGCCCCGAACGTGATGAGGCCCGTTTCCACGTCCCGGTCCACGCCGTCTATGTCCCCATAGGGATATTGCGTGCCCACGGTCATGACCGCGGTCTGGCCATTCATGACTGAAAGGGTCGGATTGGAAAGAATAGTCAGATCCCCCTGGGTCCGCAGGAAGTCCAGGTACGCCGTGACCTGTGAAGTGTCGGAGAGAAAGATCCGCCCGCCTCCGTTGAAAAACACGTTGAGGACATCCGGCAGTTGCTTGGCGTCCGACTTGAACCCCACCTCGAGGCTCGACCAGTCCACACCCAACTGGTGCTGGTCGTTCAGTTTCACCTCGAAGATTTTGGCCTGGATAAAAACCTGCCGGTGGAGGGACTCGGAAAGCCTGTCCAGATACTCCACCATGGCGGCGACACGGCGCGGGGTGTCGAGAAGCCAGACGAGGCCCGCGCTCCGGTTGATCCGGATGGTGCCTGTCTCGGACTTCATGCCTTCGAGCACTTTCTCCATGCTTGCCCAGACGTCGCTGTTCTCAGTCGAACGCTTTCCCTTGACCTGGTATTTTGCGGTCACGCCCGTTGCCTGCGTCCCGGAAGAGAGCATGTCTCCTCCGACGTCGATCTCGGTCTCGCCGACCACGTCCAGATAGTCCAGGTGATAGATCCTCTCCTCGAAGCGCTTGATGCTCAGGCAGCCGTCTTCCATCTTCCACGCGTAGTCGGCGCCCTTGACCACGACCATGTTCAGGGCTTCGGTGAATGTGACGGCTTTGAGGCGCACCGTGACCGGAAGCGTGAGATCCACGCCGGCCTCCACGGAAAGGTTGAGATCCGTGTCATGGATGAGGGCCCGCAGGATTTCCCCGAGGGGCGCCGCTTCGAAGTTGAGGGAGTAGAGTTTTTTCTTTTCCTCGACGACCGGAGGAGGCGCCTCGGCCTCTTCGGGCGTCAGAGCGCCCTTGAACGAGCCGGCGACTCGCTCGGTCTCCTGCCGCAGGACGTTCCCGGGTGTCTCCTCGATCTGGTCCAGCCGGACCGGACGGGGCTCCGATACCGCGCACCCCCACATCAGGAGGGTCAGAACCCAGAGACTAACTGCCTTCCGTTGAGATAGAACGTTCTTCCCCATTGCCACTTACTTTCTCTGTTTCGTCCAACGATCTCGGCTCGCTCGGTGCGGATCCGGCTCCGGGTTGCTCGATCAAGGGTGTTTCGATCCGTTCTTGCGAGACAGCTCCTGCCTGGCGGTCCGGTCGCACCACGGAATATCCGGTAGCCGGCGCCTTCAGAAACCAGCTCGATTTCCCGCGCGCAAGGACCACGCCTTCTTCGGTGATCTTGCGAACCGTAAAGCCCCACACTTTCTGGCCTTCGACTGTCAGAACCCCTTCGATGGTCGCAAAGAACCTGGGCGCTCCTGTGCCGTCGGTCGTGGAAAGGATGCCGGTCAGCCGGGGCAGCCACAGCCAGTCCCCGCCCGACTGCCGGGTCAAAGGAGAAGGCGCCAGCTCGGGCCGTGGCGCGTCGGGCCGCGGCGCCTCGGTCCGCAGGATCCGAGCGAGCAGTTCGTCCTCGTCCGGCCGGAAATCGGCCTGGGCCTCCATGGGCCCGAGCGACGGAACCTGCTCCAGGAGACCCCATTGCTGGCGGATTCCCCGGATGTCGTTCGGATAGCCGGGCAGAGGGGGATCCAGGACCTCGGTCAGGCTCAACCCATTGTGGACCAGGAGCAGAAGGGCCCCGAGGACCCAGGCGCCCAGAGAAAGCCGCTGAGGATTTCCGATCGGGATCTTCATGTCTGGCTCCCTGTGGACACCACGCGGTAACGGTAGTTCAGAAGGACCTGACAGCGCACCCGCTTCTCTCCAGGTTCGACCTTGAGAGCCATGCGGGCCACGGGCAGGTACGGATACTCCTTTCGAAGCGACTCCAGGCAATCCATGACCCCCCGTAAGGAGCCCTGAAAGGCGAACAGGATCGGAACCGTATCCTCCATGCCCCGGGAAGGCTCGCGGCTCACTTCCACCGCCGTGAACCCATACCGGTCCGCCAGACCCCGGAGTTCGTTCTCCACCTTGAGAAGGCCAAGGCTTAAGGCCTCGGTTTCATGCCGGAGCGCAGCCCGTTCCGCCAGGCGCCTTTCGATCTCCTGCCGGTGACTTTGCAGGAACTGCTCGTCCATGCGCACCAGTTCGCTTCTCTCGCGGGCCTCTCGGATCCGGTCGATGATCTTGAGGTTCCAGAGATGCACGGCCAACACGAGCGCCCAGAGAAACCCGATGAAGGCCCACATCCATGCCGTTCGATCGATCGCGCTTTTCTTCATGGCAGCGAAAACCTCAATCCGATGGGGCAGGCCTGCTGTCCCTGCTCGGTTCTGCACTGGTCCTTGTCGAGCTCGATGCTCTCCACGGTAAGAGACCGGCTGCCCTGAAAGGACTCGTTCAGTCGAACCAGAAAGGTCGAAAGGGCCTGCCCCATGTCCTCAGGCCCCGAGGCCCTCACCGTGCCCTGGATCCGGACCGCGGGCTCGGGCTCGGTCTCCACCAGGACCTCCTGAACCTGGACGTTCTCGGGCAAGGCCCGGGCCACATCGAGAATCACCTCCCGGGGAGAGGGACGGCGGCTTTCGGCAAGAAAGTCCTCAAGAGCCAAGCGGTACTTTCGGATCATGTCCATGGCCTCGAGCTGAGCGCTCCTTCCCTTTCCCTCGCTCAACGCCACAGCGGGCCGGGCCCAATTTTCGAGCAGCCGGTTCTCCGCCAGAAAAAGGGCCAAAAGAAGCAACCCGATCGCAAAGCCGGCGATGCGCACGGGCCTCCATTCTTTTTGCTTCTCCACCCTCCGGTCCGAAACGCTCAAGAAACTCTGCGGCCGGGTGAGGTCCGGCAGGCAGATGCCGCTCAAGAGACCCGGAAGGCCGATGAGCACGCCCTCCTGGAGGATTTCATCCTCGATTTCTGAAAACTCCCGCACGGCGATGCCGAGCCGCCGGCCGTACTCGTCCGCGCTCAATGCGCCGAAGGAGGAAAGATAGACCTGGTCCACGTCGGCATTGGTCTTCTGGGAAAAGTGGTACAGGGACTGGCGGGTCTCGTACACGAGGGTTTCCAGGGGATCCGGGGCTTCCTCCGAGGGAGCCGAAAGGTGAATCTGGCGGGTGAAGAAAATGGTTCCCTCGTAAAAGAAACAAAGGAAGCAATCCTCGGAAAGCATGTGGACAAACGCTTTTCCCCCATGGGAAAAGCCCGGAATCCGCCGGCGGAGCTTTTCTTGCCAGAGAAAGGCTGGCGTGGTCGTCCACCGGGGGGAGAAACGCAGCCGGGCCAGAGCGTCATGGAGCCGGAAAAAGAGGGGCTCCCGGGGATAGAAGGCGTGCAGCATCCTGTCGTCCCGGGCCGTGCGGTAGAAAAAATATCCGAAGAAACGGGCGATATCGGGCAGGTCCGGAAGATCCTCGCGAAGCTTTCTCTCCAGGAAGGACTCTGCCAGAGATTGCTTCTGAGAGGGAAATCGGAACGAGGAGCTTCCGAACCAGTAGTCCGGCACCACCATGACAGGAGGCGTCCTGGACTGCCTGGCCTCCTTAGGGATAGGGTCCTGCCCTGCGCTTTCGTCGAGAAGCGCCTCGAGCGGCACGGGTTCCGAGATTCTGCCCTCGCCCGCTCTGCCCTGGCTGACGAAAAGCACTTCGTCCTTGTCGACCAGAATGATCGTGGGACGGCCTTTGCGCAGAGAGAACATGTTTCCCTCTCGGTAGGGTCCGTGGGCCGCAGGAATATCCCGCCCACATACCCTATCGGCAGGCCGTGGAGAAAAAATGACTCATTTTCGGAGAATCTTTTTCTCGGTGACTGAACCGAGGGGGCTGAAGAGACACAGCCGGACTCGGCTCAGTCCGGGGGAGAGTGTCAGGAGCGAACGAAGGAAGAGGCCTCGTGGAGGTTCGTTCCTCCGCAGCAGGGCGCCTTCCACAGGCTTGCAAAGGAGGGTTCGGAAGCGGGAAGATGCGATTGTAGACCGCTAGATTCGATCTTAATGGAAAAAGTCAGGAGCCGTCCGGCTCTTCAATGCCCGCAGCGGCTGCGCGCCGGCTCGGGGGGCCCGAGGAGGTGAAGAAATTCGTGCGGAATTTTTCCGCGTACTTCCGCACGGTTTCCACAATCAACTTCTTGCGGATGAGACCGAGCATGACGTTGCTGACCGCAGCTCCTTCCTCCACCATCCGCACGATTTCATCCAGATCCAGCTTGCCCGATACCTTTTCGGCCAGAATCCGCCCCTCTTCGGCGACCAGGCCTTCCAAAAACTGCCGATGAAGGGCGAAAATCTCCGGACTGAACCCCAGACTTTTTGTGTATCCGATCTTTCGGAGCTTGCCGTAACATTCGACAAAGAGAATGTCGTCCGCATCGTATAGCTTCTTCTTGCCCCGGCGAATCGGATGAAGGATTCGGATCCGCTCAAAGGCCCGGATCTCCTCTTCGGTGACGCCTGTCCTCCTGGCCAGTTCCTCTGCGTCCACGGGCTGAACGTCCGGATTTTCTTGAAGGTTCCGAAAGAGCTTCCCGTCCATTTCCACAAGGGTCCGGATTTCATGGACGCTCAGATCTCCCTGCCCTCCCTGGATCAGCCGTTTGATGATCGAAAGGGGCAGAAACCTCTTGGCCTGGAGCTCTCGGACGAGGCGGATCGCGTTCAGATGCTTCTCGTCGTAGTAGGCCATGTTCGGGCTGGTCTTGACCGGTTTGGGGATCAAGCCCTCCCGAACGTAAAACTGCACGGTCGCCTTGGTCACGCCGGCGGCCTTCATGAGCTGTTTCATTCTCATCCGGCCTGCCGAGACTCCTTCGCCCATGGACGCCTCCCTGGATGCGCTGGGACCCCGAACGTCTATAGAAGCGGCGCTGCCCTGTCAAGAGGAAACGCAACGCGCTTTTGCGGCCGAAGAACAAGACGGACGCGACGGAGCGCGTCCCTCCAAGGGAAAACCCGGGTGGAGGGCCACGCTTTTTCGTGGCCGCAACCGAATCCGGTATTCGATGGAGGGCCACGGTCCCTCGTGGCCGTCCGCAATGGAGGGCCACGCTCTGTCGTGGCCGCAAATCCCAAGACGGACGCGACGGAGCGCGTCCCTCCGGGGGACAAGAGCACTGGCTTTCGCCGGGTTCCGCTTCTCGGTTCGGACCCTGCCTCTCCTCATTTGCAGTACTTCTGGAACCCCGCCAGAGTGAAGTCGTTCATGTCCAAGATCGCGAAATAGGTCCAGATGTTGCGCTTGCTCGCCACTTCGCAAAGGGTTGCGTGTCGCGACCGGTCGTCCACGATGTTCTGCATGGAGACCATGTGAACCCGCATCTTGCCGTCGGCGCTGCCCAGGGCTGCCAGGGATCCGTAAAACGTCTTCCAGTACGCCCCCGCCCGGTCATAGATGATCTTGATCGCCGGATTGAAGATCTCGGGGTCGCACCAGAAGACCTGTTTCCCGTAGTTGTAATAGGGATCCTTGGACACGGCCTCAAGGATCCAGATCGGCCGTTTCACCCACACGAAGTTCACGGGCGCCCAAGGAGCGCCCTTCCAGCCTTCCTTTTGATACCCATACACGTGCGCGGTGACATCCGGGCTCGTTTGCCATTCTCCGGTCTCGACCGGCACGAACAACTCGGGTTTCGTCGTCGAATACGGCAGCAATCCTTCCTGGATGCCCACAAGCTTCCAGCTCATCAGATTGATCTTGCCGTCGTAGGACCAGACGTCGTCGATGCAGAAGTCCGACCCTACGAAGGCGTCGGACCGGTTCGCCGGACTCATCCGGCGCACTCTGCGGATCGCGGGAACGTAACTCCAGTTGAGGTCGGGCCTCTCGTCCCGGTATCGCCACATGAGGACGGCGAAGCCCGCGACGTCGTAGGGCTGGGTCACGGAGATCAGCGTGTATCTCTCGATGTTTTCCGTGTTCGGGAGCGCAAGGGTCTTCTCGTAGCCGTCCATCGGCGCATTCATGAACACCGAGCTGATTTCCCGCTCGACCCCCGAGTGGCCCACCCACTTGGTCTGATTGGGGGCCGTGACGTTTCCCACGCAGAACATGCAGTAGTTCTTGTTATAGAGAAGCTTCTGTCCCGCCTTGGGGTCCTTCGGGTCGATCTGAGGAAAGGGAATGCCATAAATGTGGTCCGGAGGCCTGCCGGTCTTCACATCGATGAGCCGGTCCTGCTCGTCCAACTCGTATCGACCCAGGTTGTCTTGCCAACACTTGCGGACGTCTGGGGGGAAATAGTCCTTCTGGTCGTACTCAAGCTCGCCCACGTTGAGCACGAAGTCTCCGTTCTTCACCCAGTTCAGGATGGATTCGGGCAGAAGCTCCGCGGCCTTCTGCCAGTTGGTCGCGTCGATCACGTCTCCCGGGACCACATCGGCTCGGGCCGCCCACCAAGGGTTCAGAACGAAGAGGAAACCGACCCAGAAGCAGGCCAGGAACCGGATCATGGCGTTCTCCTCCACTTTTTGCAGTGCCTTTTGCGGGCGCAAAGGTTCGGCCGCCCGCTATTCCCCTCAGGGAGCCTCCCGACCCGAAAGGAGCGCATATAGCCGGAGGGCGCTGTCCGCGGCCAGTTCGCCGCCGATCCCGTGCAGGCCCGAATCCGCGCTGCAGTGATACAAATTCCGCACAAAAGGATCGGCCAGAGGGGGCCTGTTCGCACCCACTTGCCCCAGTTTCTGGGAAATACCGATCACGCAGCCGTCCTTGCCGAACAAATTGTCGATGTCGCCGGGCGAAGTGTATTCCATCCACAGCACGTGCCGGCCGATCCCAGGGAAAACCTCCTCGAGCCCTCGCAGGTAGGCCTGTTTCCACTTCTCCCGTTCCGCGCTCGTGCTGCAGCTCCTCAGACCGGCCACCCCGCCGGCCACGAGAAGCTGGCGGCCCGAGGGGCAGGCGGAAGGATCCAGGTTGGAGATCACCGGAATCATCATGAAATCCATCTTGTCCGGGATGTGGCCCTTCTCGAGTTCCTTCATGCGATCGTTCAGATCGTCCCCACCCATGCAGAGGACGAACACCGTGTCCCGGATCACCGGCTCGTCGAGGGCGACCTTGGCAACCCCCCAGGCGAGCGAATGGGTGTAACCATCAACTTTTTCCAGAAAGGTCTCCGGATAGTTCTGTCTGCCCACCAGCTTCCCAACAGTGGGTTTGAGCCCCGCATTCGAGATGACCAGGTCATAGGGCCGTCGAGTCCCGTCCGGAAGCTCGATCCCGCAGGCCCGACCGTCCTCGACGAGGATTCGACGGACTGGGCAGGCCAGATGGAGCCTGCCCCCGTGCCTCTCGAAGATCTCGACGTAAGCCCGGGGAATCGCGCCCGTGCCGCCGATCGGGTATCCGCCCGAAAGATTCTCGACCATCATTTCGCGGCTGCACCGTGCCCATTCGCCCACAGGCGTTTCGTCGTCGTGGACCACGAAGTAGATGCTGCTCAGGTATCCGAAGAGCGTCCTGGCCCGCGGGTCTCTCAAGTAACCCTCCATCCGGTCCACGAGGCTCCTGTCATCCCAGGCCGGAAGATCCTTTTCCGGAATTGACAGGGTGTCGGAAAAGAACTGCATGAGTCTGCCGAGTTCCTCTTGGGTGAACCCGATCCTGTCGATCTCGCTCGGGAAATGCAGGGGCGTCCCCTTGAAAAAAAAGATTGATTCCTCCATGGACACATGCCGCCAACGGACCGCCTCCGGTTCCCCCAACAGGTCCAGGATCTTTCCCATGGCTCCGCGAGGGCCGTTGGCGATCATGTGGCATCCGATGTCCAGGCGGAACCCCTGGTGCATGACCGTGGCGAATCGGCCGCCGACGATCCCGTTGGCTTCGTACAAGTCCACCTCGTAATCGCCCGTGCGAGCCAGGAGGGCGGCGATCCCGCTGCCCGCAATGCCGCTGCCGATCACGGCCGTCTTGATCCGGGACATTTCAACCTCCCATCCGGTCCAGGCGTCCTCGGTCCCCCGCCCCGATCGCGCCAAGGGAACATCGGGGAATTTGATGGTCGCCGTGGTTCTTGCAGAATGGCCACGGGAAGTGCAGCCGCGGGAGACGGCTAACCTCGCCCAGGGCGCCCTTCCGGCCCCGTCCGCAATGCGCGGCGAATGTCTGTGGTTCCGCCAGGACTATAAAAACGATAAGTGAAAGGTTTAACCTTTCAGTTCAATTTTACACATAGCCAAGGCTCAGCGGGCCTGTCAAGGATTTTTTTGGGGGGTGGCCGGGCCAGAAGGGAGCCCCAGGGCTTTAGGGCGGCCATGACGGAGCATGGCCCTCCATTGCGGACGGCAGAGAGAGACCTTGCCCCCCCGGGGGATTTTCTTTGGAGGGACGCGCTCCGTCGCGTCCATTAAGGCCGAGGCTGACGCCTGATCCTTGAGAGTCACGAGATGCCTTATGAGGGTGGCCATGACGGAGCATGGCCCCCCATTGGGGGCCGCAGCGAGAGACCGCGGCCCTTCCACCGGCCTTTTTTACGGAGGGACGATGCACGACAGAAGGAGGTTCTCAGGCGTCGATCGTCTACGCTTTCGATGCTCGGCAGAGAAGGGAAAAGGAACAGAACGGCCGCTTCAGGGCCCACTAGAAATCGTTGGGCATCCGGGCGATCTGGGCCGCCGTGAAGACCGGCCCCTCCTTGCAGACGTAGACGCTGCCCACGTTGCACCGGCCGCACTTTCCGAGGCCGCACTTCATCCGGTTCTCCAGGGTGGTCCAGACATCTTCTTCCTTGAAGCCCAGTTCCCTGAGGACCGGCAGGGTGAACTTGATCATGATGGGCGGGCCGCACAGCACGGCCACGCTGTTTTCCGAAGAAGGCGCGACTTCCTTCAGGACCGTGGGAACGAACCCGATCTTTCCCTTCCACTCGGGCGTCTCGCCGCCAGGGTCCACGGTTGTGACGATGTCCACGTCGCTCCGCTCCTCCCAGAGCTTGAGCTCGTGCTTATAGACGAGGTCAGCGACCGAGCGGGCGCCGTAAACAATCGTGACCTTCTCGAACTTGTCTCTCAGATCCAGGACATTCCAGATGACCGACCGGACCGGCGGCAGGGCGATGCCACCGGCGATGAAGACCACGTTCTTGCCGAAGAAGTCCTCGACCGGAAAGTGATTGCCGTAAGGGCCCCGGAAGCCGATCACATCTCCGACCTCTTTCTCGGCCAGGCTCTTGGTCACGCGGCCCACGGCCCGGAAACAGCATTCGATGTAACCTTTTTTCGTGGGAGAGCTGGCGATGCAGAAGGTGGATTCCCCCTCGCCCAGGACCGAGTATTCGCCGAAGTTGCCGGCCCGGAACGTAAATCTCTCCCGGACCTCGTCATCCACAAAGACCAGCTTGAAGCTCGTCGTATCGTAGGTCTCCTTCCGTTTCTCCTCGATACGAGCCAGATAGGGCTTGTAGATGTTCTCCACCTCAGTCTCCTCTTTCCGCCCGTTCCTGCGCCGTGGCGACCACGTCGTAGAGGGACAGGTTCACCGGACAATGGGCCACGCAACGGCCGCATCCGGTGCAAAGGATTTTGCCAAACTTCTGGGGGTAGATGGCGTACTTGTGGTAGATCCGCTGCCGGTACCGCTTGGGCTGGGTGTCCCGGGGATTGTGCCCGGACGTGTGCAACGTGAAAAGGGAGAACTGGCAGGCATCCCAGTTCTTGAGCCGGTATCCCACGTCGAAGCAGCTCTCGTCCTGGATGTCGAAGCAGTGGCATGTGGGGCACAGAAACGTGCAGGTGCCGCACCCGACGCAACGGAAGGCCTTCTCCTCCCAGAGCCGGTCTTCGAAGTGCGCTTCGAGCCAGCCCTGAACCCGGTCGAACTTTTTCCGATGGGCCAGAGAAGCCTCGCCGGTCTTGCGGAACGCCTCGAGAGCCTCTTCGGCCACTTCGCCCTTTCCGAACTCGGCGAAAGCGCTTTCGAGCTCCCTCCCCGCGGCCGTCACGAAACGGACCGCCACGACCGTCTCGTCCAGGGGGAACAGAAGAACGTCCGAACCCTGATCCGACGAGGGGCCAAGCCCCACCGAGACGCAAAAGCACGCTTCGTCCGGAGCGGTCCGGCACGCGTAGGTGACGACCACCGTGGCACCCCTTCTCGCGTTGAAGAATTCGTCTTTGTAGTCCCAGTTCCACAGGGGCTCGACCACCGGCAGGCTGGCCGCATCGCACGGCCGGGCGCCGAAGATCACGGTCCGGCCCGCCGCCGCCGGAGGAACGTCCTCCACCGTGACGTCTTTGCCTCGGTACTGGTACCGGAGGATCTTCTCGGTCTTGGGAAACAGGAACTCCTTGATGGAGTTCTTCGGGATCGTGGTGAGATCCAGCGAATCCGGATCCGCCCCCTCTCGGTAGAACCGTTCGTCTCCCTCGCGCACCGGCAGCACGAGCCGAGCGCCGGAAGCGGCCAGCTTGCGGGCCACCTTGGGCAGGTCGGCGCTGTCCATCTTCAAGTAGGGCATGTTCGTTTCCCTTAGAGAATGAAGGAATTGTCGTCGTCCAGCTTGAACGTCCTCAGAGGAGGCTGAGTCTGCGGATCCTTGCCCGCCTCATATCCAAAGGACTGCTCCACCACCTTGGCCATGTACCGGTTGAGGAGCATGAGCGGAATATCCGCAGGGCAGGCCGTCTCGCAGGCTTCGCACTCGATGCAGCGGCCAGCCAGATGGTAGGCCCGGATCAGGTTCCAGGCGAAGTTGCCCCGGGGGTGAGCGCTCGTCTCGATCCACTGGGGCTGATTCTTCTCGGCGATGCAGCGGCTGCAGATGCACAGGGGGCAGGCCTGCCGGCAGGCGTAGCAGCGGATGCACTTGTCGAACTGCTCCCGCCAGAACCGGTGGCGCTCCTCCGGGGTCATGGCCTCGAGGGCTTCGACATCCCGGAACCGGGCTGCCCGGTCCGGGTTGGAGGCAATCTTTTCGCCCACGATCTCGTCATAGAAGACAGGGGTGTTCACGTCGCAGGCCGCGCACTTGACCGGCCTTTTCCCGTCCGCGTTCCGCACGCCCGGGCACGTGACAGCCAGAATCTTGACCTTCTCCCGCGGCACCTGGGACTCCTGGATCAGGCCGATGAGGGCCTTGATGTCGCAGCCTTTGGCCACGATGCCCACGGTGTTCAGACTCCGCACGGGATCCCGCTTGAGGTAGGTCATGAGGTTGTTCGTGCACCGCTCGTTGAACACGAGCCGGTCGACCTCCTCGGCCTTTCGAACGAGGACCGGAGCGGTCTTGTCGCGGTAGGTGCCCTGCTCCCAGCCCAGGACCGCCTCCACCGTTCCATCCTGCAGCCACTTGCCGGCGATCGCCCGGATTCCGGCCGTCCTATCTGACATCGATCATCTCCCCGTATTCGCGGAAAGGACCCTTGGCCCGAATCGTCTCGGTGAAATTCCGCACCGTCTCGACCCACTTGCCCCCCTCGGCCGCCGAGATCCAGCTGAACCACACCCGGTCCAGGTCGATACCGGCGAAATCCAGGAGCTTCCGCCATACCGTGAATTTGCGCCGGGCATTGTAATTGCCCGCCGTATAGTGGCAGTCCCCGGGATGGCACCCCGAAACGAGCACGCCGTCCGCCCCCCGCTCGAAAGCCTTGAGCATGAACAGTGGGTCGAACCGCCCGGTGCACGGAATCTTGATGACCCGCACATTGGGCGGATATTTCATCCGGCTCGTGCCTGCCAGGTCCGCGCCGGTGTAGGTGCACCAATTGCAGATGAAAGCGACGATCTTCGGCTCCCAGGCCGCAGGCGCTTCCAAGCCGCCCGCTTCCGTCGTCATCGTGGCTTCTTGCGTCATGTTCCCGCCCCTGTTCCCTTAAACGGGCCGGAGGATCGGCTGGCCGCCGGTTTTCGCGTCCTCCGTGCCCCGGGTTTCAGGCCGCCCGGGCCTCTCCCTCGGCAGGCTCTCCTTTGTCCGGCTCCGCGAAGAGGTCCTGTCCCACGGCCATGAGGGAATTGATCTCCGAGTAGAGCTGCTCGTCCGTGAATCCGTCCAAATCCACCGAATTCGAAAAGCACGTCGCCGCGCAAGTGCCGCAGCCCGTGCAGATCGAGGGATTGACTTCGGCCACCCGTTTGATGAGGTTGCCCTTCCGGTCCCGGATCTCCTTTTTCGAGATCGCCTTGTAAGGGCACACCTCCAGGCAATACCAGCAGGCGATGCAGGTATTCTCGTTCACCCGGGCCACGACGGGCTCCCGGAGCATCTCGTCATGGGAAAACATGACGAGCACCTTGGAGGCCGCGCCCGAGGCCTGGGCCACAGCCTCCGGGATATCCTTGGGCCCTTGGGCGGCGCCGGCGAGGAAGATGCCGGCCGTGGCGCACTCGACCGGCCTCAGCTTCGGATGGGCCTCGCTGGCCCACTTGTACTCGTCGTAGCTGATGCCGAGCTTCTGGAAGAGTTTTTCGATTCCGGGCTGAGGCATCATGGCCGTCGCCAGAACCACCATGTCGGCCTCGACCTCCACGGCGGCGCCGGAAAGCGTGTCTGCCCCCTTGACGATCAGGCGGTCGCCGGCCCGATAGATCCGGGAGACCCGGCCCCGCAAATAGATGGCTCCCTCCTCCTCGATGGCCCTGCGGACGAACTCGTCGTAATTCTTGCCCGGGGAACGGATGTCCATGTAGAACACATAGGCCTGGCCGTCGTGCACCTTGTGCTTGTAAAGCATCGTGTGCTTGGCCGTGTACATGCAGCAGGTCTTGGAACAGAAGAAAATCCCTTTGGAAGGATGGCGGCTGCCGATGCACTTCAGGAACACGATGGACTTCGGCTCCTTGCCGTCCGAAGGCCGGAGGATCTTCCCGCCCGTCGGACCGGACGCGGATGCGAGCCGTTCGAACTGCAGGCCGTCCAGAATGTCCGGGTCCTGGCCGTACCCGTACTCGCCGTAACCGAGAAACTCGGGGTAAGGACCCTGTTTGTCCACCGTGTAGAGGTCGTAGCCGGTGGCCACCACGATCGCGCCGACCTGCTCTTCCACGTACTCGTCGGTCTGTTCGTAATCCACGGCGCCCGCTGGACAGACTTTCTGGCAGACCTTGCACTTGCCCTTGGTGAAGTAAATGCAATGCTCCCGGTCGATCACCGGCCGCGCCGGGACCGCCTGTGGGAAGGGGATGTAGATCGCCGTGCGGTTCCGCAGGCCCCGGTCGAATTCGGAGGGGATCTTCTTCGAGGGGCACTTCATCTGACATTCGCCGCAGCCCGTGCACTTGTTGATGTCCACGGAGCGGGCTTTCTTCCGGACCGTGACCCGGAAGTTGCCCACGAAACCTTCGACTTTCTCCACTTCAGAATACGTATGGAGTTTGATCCTGGGGTGGCTGCCCACGTCCACCATCTTGGGGGTGAGAATGCACTGGGAGCAGTCCAGGGTCGGGAAGGTCTCGGAGAGCTGGGCCATGTGACCGCCGATGGAAGGCTCCTTCTCGACCAGAACGACCTCGTGCCCGCCGTCGGCGATGTCGAGAGCGGCCTGAATGCCGGCCACGCCGCCGCCAATCACCAGGGCGCGCTTGGTCACCTGGACCCGCACAGGCGTGAGCGCGGTGTTGCGCTTGACCTTCTCAACCATGAGTCGGACGAGCTCGATGGCCTTCTGGGTCGTGGCCTCTTCGCGCTCGTGCACCCAGGAACAATGCTCCCGGATGTTGGCCATCTCGCACAGAAACGGGTTGACTCCCGCTTCCTCGACGGCTTTGCGGAAGGTTTTTTCGTGCATGTGGGGCGAGCAGGCGGCCACGACAACGCCGGTCAGGCCGTAGTCGGCGATGGCCTTCTTGATTTTGGCCTGGCCGGGGTCCGAGCACATGTATTTGTAGTCCGTGGCAAAAGCCACGCCTCGGATCCGGCTGGCGGCCCTCGCCACGCGCTCGGTGTCCACGGTCCGCGCGATATTCTCCCCGCAATGGCAGACAAAGACGCCGATCTTGCTCATGGGTCTCTTCTTTCTCCTACAGCAGGTTCTTGAACCGGAGCAGGGGTTCGGCGCTGACCATGCCCTTCCGGATCTTCACGTCCTCGCCCGTGGCTCCGCAGGCAATGCCGAGAAGCTGGGTAAAGTAGACGACCGGCAGGTTGTGCGTGACCCCGAGTTTCTTCCGGATCTCGTCCTGCCGCATGTCCAGATTGGCCTGGCACAAGGGGCAGGCACAGGAGACGATCTCCGCGCCGGCGTCCCGGGCGGAGATCAGGATGTCGTTGACGAGCCGAAGGACCGCATCGGTCAAGGGAACCGCGTGGCTGGCGCCGCAACATTCCAGGCGATGGGTCCAGTTCACCGGTTCGGCGCCGGCCGCACGCAGAACCCGCTCCATGATTTCGGGCACTTCCGGGTCGTCAAAGGCAATGATCGGAGGTCTCGACAGGAGGCATCCGTAATAGCATGCCACGCGCAGCCCTTCCAACGGGCGCACGACCTTTTCCTTGAGAGCCGCAAGGCCCAGGTCCTTGTCGAGGATATCCAGGAAATGCCGGGTCCGGACTTCGGGATCGAACCGAATGCCGGTGAGAGCCTCCACCTCGTTTCGGTGGCGGCCGTCCCGCCTCATTTCCTCTTCCGCTTTCTTCATGTTGTGATAACAGGCGGCGCAGAGCACGGCGATCTGGGAGCTCACCCCAGAAGAGAGCGACAACAACAGGTTGGCAATGCCCGCAGCCAGGATCGGATTTCTCTGGTGCGCCGGAGAAGCCCCGCAGCAGACCCAGTCTTCCAGCTCCACAAGCTCGATGCCCAGACGGCCGGCCAAGGCCAACGTGGAAGCGTGGTAATCGATGGCCGTACCCTTGAGTGAACATCCGGGGTAATACGCGTACTTCATCATGGGGTCTCTTCCGTCTGTGCAGGCCGTCGCCGGGCGCCCGCCTGCCCCGTACCTTGAATCTTTCGCCGCTTCATGGCCCCCTCGAGGCACATGCCGCGCGAGCCTTATCCGTGTCCCTCGGACCCGTGGCCGTGGCCGCTGTGGGCATGCTCCTCGACCTGGCGGCCGGCTTCCTGCTCATAAGCCTTGGCTTTGGCCATGATTTCCCTAAGCTTGGCCACATTGGCCGAACGATGGGGAAGCAGGGGAAGCTTTCCCTTGAACAGCATCCGGGGCCCCAAGGCCACGTCCTTGAACAAATGGCCGCTTTTCAGGTTGTAAAAAGCGATAAGCCCGGGCTCGTAAAGTTTCCCGTAGTCGTGGACGGACTTCAGAAAAACGTCCTGAAAAACCCTAGGCTCCTTCACCGGAGCTTCCAGGCCCCTCAACCTGGCCATCTGCCGGATCACGTCCATGACCAGAGCGATATCGATCTCGTTCGGACACCGGGAGGTGCAGGTCTCGCACGAGGCGCACAGCCAGGGCGTGTTCAGCCTGAAAAGCTCCTGTTCCATGCCGAGCTGGACGAGCCGCAGAACCTTCGTAGGTCCGGCGTCCATCTCCGGGGTCATGGGGCAGCCCGCAGTGCATTCGCCGCACTGGTAGCATTTGGCCAGATCGACGCCGCTTCGAACCTTGACTTCGCGGGCGAGCCGGCCTTCGTCGCCCGAGAGCCGGATTTGGTACTTCATGGAGCCTCCTGGAGGCGTCGGGGGCTTCAAGGGCCGCCCGAAGCGTCTGGGCACTTAAACAAAACGCCTTCCGCCACGAGGCGGAAGGTATTTATTTTACCCGCCGGAGAGCTTCTTTTCAAGACCGGCAACAGGCCTTTCCTCGGCACGTCTAAAGAAGCACCGGCCCAGGAGAAATGGAAGAAGCGGCACAGGAGGGGGTTAGACGGCCTGGGGAGCATCCGAGTCGTGGCCCCGGTGTAGCATGGAGGGACGCGCTCCGTGCCGTCCGCCCGCGTTGCGGCAAGAAATCATCCGCTCCCAACCCTGCTTGCCGCCTTCCTGCCGGCGTGCCTTCAAAGAATGCGCTTGAACGGCCCCGAACGCCCCTCGGGTCGACTTTCGGGGGTGCCCGGCGCAAAAGGCGAAGGCAGGCAGAGGGTATCCGCGGCAGAAAGGGGGCGTCCACAAGAGGAGTCGTCCGGATTGACTCTCGGGGGGCCTTTGACTAGCATTTGTTGTGCCTTCGGAATCCTCCTTGTCGGGCACGCGCTGCGGAGTCGTCTCCTGTGGAACGAAACAAAGCCAAAGAATTCGTCGTGATCCTGAACGAAAACGCAAAAAGGGTCACGGACCGCGTCCGTTCCTCGGCAGAAAAGCTCGGGCCTCGCATAGCCTTGTACACGAGCCGGACCAAGGAAGAGGCTTTCCACATCGTGCGGGAGGCCCTCGACCGCGGCTGCCAGAGGATCATCAGCGGAGGAGGAGACGGAACATTCTCCCACCTGCTGAGCGCTGCCAAGCGATGCCTGGAGGAAAAAAACGCGCAGATTCAGAAGATGGGACGGCAGGCCCGGGAAGGACTCTTGCGGCTTTCCCTTCCGGAGTTCGGGGTTCTCAAGCTCGGGACCGGAAACAGCCTGGCGCCCCTGCTTGGCTTGCGCAAGGGACTCGATCCGGTCCGGAGCCTGGCAGGAGGACTGGATTTCGAAACCCTGAGGATCCATTTGATCGAGGCCGAAGACCGCTGCTGCACGTTCTCGGGCCTCGGCTGGGACGCCCAGATCCTCAACGACTACGTGTGGCTCAAGGAAAGAATCCGCCACCCCGTTCTCGCTTCCTGGGGCCGGAGCATCGGCGGGTATTTGGCCGCCATCCTGCTCAGGACCATCCCCACGGTGATTTTCCGCCAGCGGCCTGTGGAAGCCGTGGCGCGCACTCTGGGCAACCGCCTGTACCGGATCCGAGAAGACGGTTCGATTCAGTTCGTGGACGCAGCCGCCGGAAAGGCCTTCTATGAAGGCCCCTGCAACCTCGTGTGCGTAGGCACGACCCCTTACTACGGCTACCGGATCAAGGCCTTCCCGTACGCCATGGCTCTGCCCGGGCTTATGCACGTGCGGATCGTGAAAGCCCCAGTCTCGGAGATCTTGGCACACGTGCCGGCCCTTTGGCAGGGCAGGTATAGAAGCCCGAACATCTTGGACTTCCTGGCGGAACGGGTGGATTTCTCTTTTTCCGACGCTCTTCCCCTCCAGATCGGGGGAGACGCGGAAGGATACCGATCGGAAATCACCTACCAAGTTTCGCCCTTGACCGTTGATGTCCTCGACTTCAGCCGGCCTGTGCACACCCCCACCGCCTGAACAGGTGTCATGGATCGGCTTTCAGGGGGTCACCACACCCGGTCGCGGCCAGGGTCCAAGAAGGGGTCCCGAATCGAATCCTGGTCTACGGGCCTATGGAAGCGGAGGCGACGGAGCGCGTCCGTCATCCGGTTCCAGGCATCAGAGGTCCAGCGGCAGGGCGTTCCGCCGGAGGGAGCGCAGGGCGACTCGCGGAGGCCAGGACCGAGTCCCGACCAGGCCCGCCAGGGTGCGGAACAGGACGTTCCGCACCGGCCGCGGGGCATGGACGCCCCGTGCGGCCGGCCCGGGACGAGGGACGATCAGGCCGAAGCGTTCGGAGCCCAAGCAGACCGGAGGCGGATGCCCCGCCGCCGCAGGATGAACGGATTCCGGACCAAGCTCAGGACGACGGCACAAGCGAAGGCGAACGCGGCAGGGCGCGCGCGTCCAGAAGGGCTTTCGACAGCCGACTACCGGGCAGCGTCCTGAAAGTAGACGTGGCTTCTGGGCCGGAACCCCAGGACCTTCTGCGCCTTGGTCGTGTCGAGGAGAACGCTGTACTTCAGCCGGTCCGCATCCACCGAGTAGTAATACCGGGTCATGCCAAGCCTGCGCATCAACCGGTTCGCGGGCCCGAGCAGGAAGCTCGGCAAAGAGAGCATCCGGGACCGGTTGATCTCTCCAAAGGTGGAGATCGGCGCCGTGTCGGCGCCGGCGATGTTGAAAACCCCCTGCACGTTCTTGTGGATGGCGAGCCGGATCGCCTGAATGACGTCATCCATGTGGATGAGATTGATGAGCGGATTGTATCCCAGGGCCTTCAGGACAAGAGGGGAGTCGAAGTAGGCGTTCATCTGGCTGCTCACCATGCGGCCGATGATGTTCGAGCAGCGGAGAATGACGATCTTGACTTTCCCGTTGTCCTTTCGGGACTGGCAGATCATGTCCGCGTCCACCCGGTCCTTGATCCACGGATCCACGTCCGGGTCGAAGTTGAGATCCGCGTTCTCGTCCAGGTAAATCGGGTTGTGCGGGCGGATCTTGTAGACCACGTCGCTCGACTTGAAAATGAACTTGGTGACCGTCGGACTTTCGATGCACCGATCCAGAAGGTCCCTCGTGCCTTCCACGTTGAGACTGTGGTGGGACTCCCCGTCCGAGGATCGATAGATGCGGTTGAAAAAGGCCAGATGCACGACGGTGTCGATCCGGGCCTCCTTGAACTGGGAGGACAGGAACAGGTTCGTCAAGTCCCGGGGCCGGAGGATGTTCAGGTTCTTGTAGATGAACCGCCGGGTGTCGTACTGGTTGAAGTAGTAGGGTTTATCGCCCCTGGCCACGCCGAAGATGATTTCGACCTTCTTGTCGTAGTACAGAGCCTCGGCCAGGCGGCTGCCGATCGTCCCGGTCACGCCGGTCACAAGAACGTTTTTCTTGCGGGCCGCCCCCTTGCGGGCCGGTGGGTGGGCCTTCTGGTTCTTTGCCATGGTCGGTCCGGCTCCTGCGCGCGCTCCGGCCGTCAGGTGTCAGGTCAGAACGGCCTCTCGCTGTTGTCTTCCGACTCTCACAGCCCCGCCTTGTCCTGAATCTGCTTTTTCACGTCGGCCATATCCCGCTCCTCCTTGAAAGAAAGCATCTTGTGAAATGGGAAGAGGCCGAGGCCGAAAACGCCCTTTCGCTCCTTGAGCCCCCGGTCGATCATCTCCTGGACGCGGGCCTGTACTTTGGCCACGAGCTCATGAATGGTCTCGGGTTCGTGGACGGTGTCGGGCGGATACTGGCGATAGAAATGAAAAGGCTCCCCATAGTAGATGTAGTACTTGGTCGGCAGAGGCACCATCCCGAGAGGGCCGAACAATACAACCAGGGGAGTCACCGGAAAGTAGGGGAACTTGAGCTTTCGGGCGATAAACTTCAGGTTGATCATGTACGGATACTGCTCTTCGGCGCCGATCACGGCTACCGGTACGATGGGCACCTTGTGAATCAGGCTCAGTTCGAGAAAACCCACATTGAAAGGTCTCAACTTGTACCGTTCCCGGAACGGCTTGCCTGTGCCCTTGTGGCCTTCCGGAAAGACCACGACCATCTCGCCCTGTCGCAGGAGCTCCTCGAAGTTCCTCCGGGCTCCGATGATCTGACCGCACCTGTAGAACAGGGTGTTCAGGAAAGGCCAATACGCGCCGAAGTGATCCACCACGGCCCTCATGACCCTGGGTTTGGCCATGCGCATGGCCAGGTCCACGCCGAGCATGGCGGCGTCGATGGGAAGAACGCCGCTGTGGTTGGGCGTGATGAGAACCGGCCCCTCTAAAGGAACGTTCTCGATTCCGTGGCTCTCCACGCGGAACCAGTACCGGTGGAGAAACTTCCCGAAGGCGTAGGCGAGCATAGCCGATTCGAGCTCCAGGCCGAAGGGGTCGTAGCCGAAGCCCAGATCGTGGATCTTCAGGCTCTGGAACCGCTCGTAATCCTCCGGGGCCAGGATCTTGACAATCTGCCGGGCTTTCTTGCGGTTGGAAAACTTCATGTCCGAAGTCCCAGCACGTCCATCATGTCGTAGAGGCCGGCGGGCTGACCCACAACCCACTTGACCGCCCGCAGAGCGCCTTGGGCGAAATTGTCCCGTGTGTGGGCGCGGTGCACGAGTTCCAGTCTCTCGCCCGGTCCCGCGAAAAGGACCGTGTGCTCGCCCACGATGTCGCCGGCCCGGGCGGCCAAAATCCCGATTTCGTCGTTCCTGCGGGGCCCGGGCCTGCCCTGTCTGCCGTAACAGGCCGCAGAAGCCAGATCCAGGCCTCTCTGCCGCGCGATGCCTTCAGCCAACCGAAGAGCCGTCCCGCTCGGCGCGTCCGCCTTGTGACGGTGGTGGGCTTCGACGATCTCCACGTCGTAGCCGTCCCCCAGGTAGCGGGCCACATCCGCGGCAATCCGAAACAGCACGTTGACGCCCACGCTCATGTTGGGCGCCAGAACCACCGGAACGCCGCGAAGTCCGTCCACGAGACTCTTTCGCTCCGACTCGGAGAAACCCGTGGTGCCGATGACCATGGGCTTTTTCCGTCTGGCGGCCTCGGCCGCCAAGGCCAGGGTGGCCGCCGGGACGCTGAAGTCCACAATCGCGTCGAACTCGCTCTCAAGATCCGAAAGAGACGCAGCAACCCGGACGCCCAGGGGACGCAAGCCGGCGAGCGTGCCGGCGTCCTGGCCGAGCGCAGGGTGCCCCGCGGCCTCCAAGGCTCCAGCAAGCCTGAATTCCGGGTCCTCGGACGCCAGGGCCGTAATTCTCCTGCCCATCCTGCCCGCCATGCCGTTCACAACCAGCCGAATCGCCATCGGTTGTTCTCCCTATCGTGGGCCGGTTCCCTGGTTTAAAAGGCTTCCAGCAGGCCGTAGGCTTCGAGGGCCTTTCGGAGCTTCTGACGATTGGGCTCGGAAAGGGGGGTCATGGGAAGCCGGATCTCCCATCCGATCTTGCCCATGAGAGCCAGAGCGGCCTTGACCGGGATCGGATTGGTTTCAAGGAACATCGCTTCGTGAAGAGGCCAGAGTTTGTAATGAAGCCTGCGCGCTCCCGAGAGATCCCCCCGCTCGAAGGCGCGGATCATTTCGGCCGTGTCCCGGGGCGCGATGTTGGCCGTGACCGAGATCGCGCCCACCCCTCCGACAGCCAGAAGAGGCAGAGTCGTGAAATCGTCGCCCGAGATCACGGCAAAGTCCGGCCCGCAAAGTTCCACGAGCTTGCTCACGTACTGGAGCGAGCCTGTGGCCTCCTTGATCCCCACGATGTTCGGAATCTCGGCGAGCCTGGCCACGGTCTCTGCGGCGAGGCTCACCGAGGTCCGGCCCGGCACGTTGTATAGAACGATAGGCAGGTCCACGGCGCGAGCCACGGCCGCATAGTGCTGATAGAGGCCTTCCTGGGTGGGCTTGTTGTAATAGGGCGTGATCAGGAGAGCTCCGTCCGCTCCAGCCTTTCGGGCGAAGCGCGTCAGCTGGATGGCCTCTTCGGTGTTGTTGGATCCGGTTCCGGCCAGAACCTTGCAGCGGCCCGCGCAGGCCTTGACCACGATCTCGACGACCCGCTTGTGCTCCTCATGGCTCAGGGTCGCCGACTCTCCGGTCGTGCCGCAGGGAATGATCACGTCCGTGCCACCGGAAATCTGGAATTCGATGAGGTCTAGGAGTGCGGCCTCGTCGACCGCGCCGTTGCGAAAAGGTGTTACAATCGCCACCATGGAGCCCCGAAACATCTGGTGCATGCCTCCGTTCTTATGGGTCTGTCGCCGATAGGCGGCAGGGGCCGCACTCGCCGTCCGGTCCAAGGGCCCCGAAGCCGCAAACACCCTCTTTCACGTTTAGCACAGCCGTGCCGGCTTGTATAGCGAAAACTCGCGCGAATCAGGGACTAGGCCAGGGCCTCCGGAGCCAGTTCTCCGTCGTAAACCCACGCGGTCTCCCCCTCCAGGAAGAGCTCCTCGGGACGGCCTGCCCCACCCCCCCGAAAATGCACCTTCAGGGTTTCGCCCCCCCGGGTCATGACCGAAACCGGGCTGGACAGGCCCCAGCGCAAGGATGCGGCCAGAGCGCCGGCCACGGCGCCGGTGCCGCAGGCCAGGGTTTCCTGCTCCACTCCCCTTTCGTAGGTCCGGATGGAAATCCCGTCCTGGCCGGACCGGCGGATGAAGTCCACGTTCGTTCCGGCTGGAGCGAACATCGGGTGAAAGCGGATCTCTCTACCCAGGGTCTCCACGTCGACGCCATCCAAGTCCGCCGCCGCGATCACGAAATGGGGTACGCCCGTGTTCAGGAAATCCCCTTCCAGAGCGCCGGAAGCAAGCTGGATCGACACGGAGCGTCTGAGGTCTTTCGGAAGGGGAAGCTCGAGCTTGACCCGCCTGCCGTTGACCTCGGCCCGAATCCTGCCGGCAAGAGTCTCGAAGGCGAGCCTCGGCCCTGCGATGCCCCTTTCGTAAGCGTAGCGGGCCGCGCAGCGGCCGCCGTTGCCGCACATCTCGGCCGAGCTGCCGTCCGCGTTGAAAAACTGCCAGCGGAAATCGGCCTCCTCGGCCTTCTCCAGGACGATGAACCCGTCGGCACCGACCGAGAAACGCCGCCGGCACAGGCGCCGGGCCACCTCGGAGAGGTTCAGCCCCGCCAGTTCGCCTTGCCGATTGTCCACAAGGATGAAGTCGTTTCCTGATCCGCTCAGCTTCGAAAACCGAATCCGATCCCCCAAGACAACTCCCTCTCACGAAGACGCCTTCCGGCTTGCCCCTTTCAGGAATTCGGGAATCTTCTCGCCCCGGACAAGGTCTTCGTAGCGTTCCCGGCGCCTGACCACCCAATACCGGTCGCCCTTCACCAGCACCTCGGCGACGCGGGGACGCGAATTGTAATTCGACGACATGCTGAACCCGTACGCCCCGGTACTCATGACCGCCAGAAGGTCCCCAGGCTCCACCGAAGGGATCAGCCTGTCCCGGGCCAGAAAATCTCCGCTCTCGCAAATGGGGCCCACCACGTCTGCTTGCACCTCCTCGGTCTCCCGCTTCTGGACCGGCCAGATCGCCTGATAGGCTCCGTAAAGGCTGGGCCGAATGCAGTCGTTCATTGCGGAATCGACGACAACGAAGGTCTTCTCCGGGCCTCTCTTGATGTACTGGACCTGTGTGACCAGGATCCCGGCGTTTCCCACGAGAACCCTGCCCGGCTCCAGGATCAGCGTGCACCCGAGTTCGGCGGTCTCCTCCACCAGCGCCCTGGCGTACTCGGCCGGCTCCGGGGGCTTTTCCTCGTGGTAGGTGATCCCCAGCCCACCGCCCAGATCGAGATAGCGGATCGGAATCGAATGGGCCCGGAGCATCTTGACGAGGTCCTTCACCCTGCGAACAGCGTCCACGAAAGGCCGTACCTCCAGCAACTGGCTGCCGATGTGGCAATGGACCCCCACGGGGTCAACGTGCTTGAGGGACAGGGCCAGCCTGTAGATTTCAAAGGAATCCTCGATCCGGATCCCGAACTTGTTCTTCTTGAGCCCGGTGGAAATGTAAGGATGGGTCTTGGGATCGATGTCCGGGTTCACCCGCAAGGCCACAGGCGCCTTCCGGCCGGCCCGGGCAGCCGCTGCGTCCAGCCTCTGGAGTTCCTGTTCCGATTCCACGTTGAACAGCAGGATGCCCGCTTCGAGGGCTTCCTCCATTTCCCTCACGGTCTTGCCCACACCGGAAAAGACGATCTTCTTGGGGTCGCAGCCCGCCTTCAGGGCTCGATAAAGCTCGCCGCCCGACACCACGTCGAGCCCGCCGCCCAGGTTCAGGAAAACCCGCAGAACGGCCAGATTCGAATTGGCTTTCATGGAGAAGCAGACAAGGTGCGGAACCTCCCGGAAAGGGTCTTCGAACACCCTGAAGTGCCTTTCCAAAGTCGCGTAGCTGTAACAGTAGAAAGGCGTACCCACCTCCAAGGCGATCCTGTCCAGAGGGACCTGCTCGCCGTGGAGCTTGCCGTCCCGATACTCGAAGGCGTGCATGGCCTGCTCCCCTTGTTACCCGATGGCAGAGAGTCCTCCGCCAGGCCGACTTCATCTCCCCCCGGCCAAGAACGAGAGGGTGTCAGTTTCCCGCGCACAAACGCCGGCGGTTCGGCTCGACTTCTCGCCCTCGGTCCAGCCCGAGGCCAAGGCCGTCAAAACTCGTCTGCGGGCCGTGCCGGCGGGCCTGCCCAGTCCAGTCTTGCCCCCTTGCCCCTTTCCGGGTGGCTTCCATAGGCATCCAGGGGCAACACCCAGTACTCGTAAGAGCCCGGCTCGGCCGGGAGAGGTTCCCGCTCCACGACCTTGCGTCCGACCTTTTCCCGCTGTTCCGAGACCGAAAACCGCACCTCGCGCCGTGATTCTTCTCCTCCGGGGGAACGGCGGACGATCCGATACCCGCCGATCTCCTTCAAGGCGGACCCGTCCAGTGCCTTCTCCGGCAACGTGAACTCCAGCCGCACCGCTTCCGCCTCCACCCGAACCGCCAGGTTGTCGATCGGCACGGGCACAACCGAATCCCTCGGGACCGGAGCCGCCTTGAGGCCGCAGGAAGCGGCTTCAAGGAGAACGAGCCCCCAGAGGGCTCCTGCCACGACAAAGCTGCCTCTGCCGGGCTTTGCGCCAGATGTCCTCACCAGCGGACCAGGAATCATCCCGAGCCCTCTGCCTTCATCCGAACCGCTTCTGGTCGGGCCGGGGGCAGACCGGCGCTCATGGTTTTCTCGAACACGATTCGGACTCGGCCCCCAGGGCAGCCCCGTCCCGAGAAAGCTCGTTTCGGGCGGCCCGGATTTGTTCGAGAACCCGCCTGCGGGAGGTCCCGCCCGGCCCGTCCCGCCTCTCCACAACGCTTTCCAAGGCCAGAGCTTTCCGAATCGACGGATCCACTCCCGGGCAGAGCCTTTGCCATTCCTCCGGCTCCAGATCCTCCAGCGTCTTGCCCCTGTCAGCGCAATACCGGACCGCCTGTCCGGCCATTCGATGGGCCTTGCGGAAGGCGAAGCCTCTCCGGACGAGTTCGTCCGCGAGGTCCGTTGCGTTCAGAAAGCCCTGCTGCGCCTCGGCTCGCATCCGATCCTCCCGGAACCGAACGCCGTCCAGAACCAGGCAGAAAATCGACAGGCAGCTTCGGACCGTGTCAGCCGCGTCGAAAAGGGGCGGCTTGTCCTCCTGCATGTCCCGGTTGTAGGTCAGGGGCAGGGCCTTCAGAAGGGTGAGAAGGGTAATGAGATCCCCGTAAACGCGGCCCGTCTTGGCCCGAATGAGCTCGAGCACGTCCGGATTCTTCTTCTGGGGCATCATGCTGCTCCCCGTGCACAGACCGTCGGGAAGCTCGGCGAACCCGAAGGCGTCCGTGGTCCAGAGAATCAGTTCCTCGCACCAGCGGCTCAGATGGAGCATGACCAAGGACGCGCAGAAGACAAACTCGACCGCGAAGTCCCGGTCGCTCACCGCATCCATGCTGTTTGCGGCCACTCTGGAGAAACCGAGCCGGTCCGCCACGAACCGGGGATCCACCGGATACCCGCTCCCGGCCAGGGCGCCCGCCCCCAGGGGCATGACGGCCACCCGCTCCCGGACTTGCCGGAACCTTTCGTCGTCTCGGGTGAACATCTGGTAGTAAGCCATCAAATGATGGGCAAGCCTGACCGGTTGGGCCTTTTGCAAATGGGTGAAACCGGGCAGGATCACGTCCACCGAACCGCGGGCCCGCTCCACGATCACCCGGCGCAGGCGAAGCAGTTCTGACCGCACGGAGCGGATCACGCCCAACAGATGCAGGCGCACATCCAGCGCCACCTGGTCATTTCGGCTCCGGCCGGTATGGAGCCTGCCTCCGGTCTCCCCTATTTTCTCGATGAGCCGAGCCTCCACGTGCATGTGGATATCTTCCCGGGCGGACGAGAATGGAAAAGTGCCCGCCTCGATCTCCTTCTCGATCTCCCGCAGGCCCTTCGAGATCCGGAGGGCGTCCTTTTTCGATAGAATCCCTTGCCGCGCCAGCATCTCGCAATGGGCCAGACTGCCGCGGATGTCTTCTCGAAAGAGCCTGCGGTCCAAGGAAATCGACTCGGTGAACCGCTCGACTTCCCGGTCCGTGCCTTCCTCGAAACGGCCGGCCCAGAGCTTCGGCTGCGGCGGCTCGGCGCCCGGGCGCCTCGGTCTTTCCCTCATGTGCCTTTCTTCCCCGCCCGCACCAGGCTCCGAATCCTGAGCCTTAGGGCGTTCAACCGGATGAACCCCTCAGCGTCCTGCTGACGGTACACGGTGTCTTCCTCGAAGGTCGCGAAGTCTTCCCGGTACATGCTCTTGGCCGACCTGCGGCCCGTGACTTGGACATTGCCCTTGTAGAGTTTAAGCCGGACCGTGCCGGTCACGTCCGCCTGGGTCTCGTCCACCATCTTGCGCAGCAGGTCGAACTCAGGGGAAAACCAGAAACCAAAGTAGATCTTGCGGGCGAACTCCGGGATGAGACTGTCCCGGAGATGGAGAACCTCCCGGTCGAGGGTAATCGACTCCAGGGCGCGGTGCGCCACGTGAAGGACAGTCCCGCCCGGGGTTTCGTACACGCCCCGGGACTTCATGCCCACGAAGCGGTTTTCGACCATGTCCACCCGCCCGATCCCGTTCTCCCCGGCGACGCGATTCAGGTGGTCCAAAAGCCGGGCCGGGCTCATGGGCTTTCCGTCCACAGCGACCGGATCGCCCCGCTCGAAGTCGATTTCCACCACCCGGGGGCGGTCCGGCGCTTTTTCCGGAGACACGGTCATCACAAACATGTCCTCGGGCGGCTCCTGCCAGGGGTCTTCCAGAATGCCCCCCTCGTAACTGATGTGGAAAAGATTCCGGTCCGTGCTGAAAGGCTTCTCCTTGCTCACCGGGACCGGGATCCCTTTGCGCGCCGCATAAGCAATCAGGTCGCCCCTGGAGCGGAAGTTCCAGATCCGCCAGGGCGCAAGGATCCGGATCTGCGGCTCCAGGGCGAGGTAGGTGAGCTCGAAGCGCACCTGGTCGTTGCCCTTGCCCGTGGCGCCGTGGGCGACCGCGTCCGCACCCAGCCTGCGGGCCGCGGCGATCTGCTGCTTGGCAATCAGGGGCCGAGCCAGGCTCGTGCCCAGGAGATAGCCCCCCTCGTAGACAGCGTTGGCCCTGAGAGCCGGAAAGACGAAGTCCCGGACGAATTCCTCCCGCACATCCTCGACCACGACCTCGCTCGCGCCCGTGGCAAGGGCTCTTTCCCGAAGCACCTCCAGGTCATCCTGCTGCCCCAGGTCGGCCGTGTACGCGACGACCTCGCAGCCGATCTCCTCGCGGATCCACTTGAGGATCACCGAAGTGTCCAGCCCGCCCGAGTAAGCCAGAACCACTTTCCGTATCGATTCCTTCATTTCAGCTCCCTCGCGGCTCGCTCATCAAGAACTCCAGAATGGCTTTCTGGGCGTGGAGTCTGTTTTCGGCCTGATCGAATACCACCGATTGGGGCCCGTCCATCACCTCGTCCGTGATCTCTTCTCCCCGGTGGGCGGGCAGGCAGTGCATGACAATGGCGTCCGGCGCGGCACGCTCAAGCAGCGCCCGGTTGATCTGAAAATCCCGAAAGGCCGCTTTTCTCCGAACCGCCTCTCGCTCTTTGCCCATGCTTGTCCAGACATCCGTGTACAGGACCTCGGCCCCTTCGGCCGCCCGGGCCGGATTGGATTCCAGGCGGATCCTGGCCCCGGACTTCCGGGCCCGCTTCTGCTCCTCCCGCAGGATGTGGGGGTCGGGTCCGTAGTCCTTGGGCGTGCAGAGGGTCAAATCCATGCCCATAATGGAAGCCCCCTGGAGCCAGGAGTTGGCCACATTGTTCCCGTCTCCGATGTAAGCGAGCCGCACGCCTTGCAGGCGCCCCTTCTTTTCGAGGATCGTCAGCAGATCGGAAAAGATCTGGCATGGATGCTGGAGATCCGTAAGGCCGTTGATGACCGGGATGGAAGAAAACCGGGCAAGTTCCTCCACGATCTCGTGCCGGAAGGTCCTCAGGACGATCCCGTCCAGCCATCTCTCCAGGTTTCGGGCCACGTCGGCCACGGATTCCCGAACCCCAAGCTGCACCTCAGAGGCGCCCAGGTAGATCGAGTCGCCGCCCAGCTGACGCATACCCACCTCGAAGGTGACTCGTGTCCGCAGAGAGGGTTTTTCGAACAGGAGGCCGAGCTGTTTCCCCTCGAGGGGGCGGAGACCGCCCGCCCGGGGCGGGGCCGCGCTCTTGAGCGCCCTCGCCCGATCGAGCAGCGCCTCCAGCTCGCGCCGGGAATAGTCCGCAAGGCTCAGGAAGTGACGAGTCATGCCTGTTTTCCCCCCGCGACGGCCTGAACCGAAAGGGCCCGGTCCAGGATCTGGAGCATTTCTTCGATCTCGGCAGCCGTGACCACCAGCGGAGGCAGAAACCTGAGGACCCGTTCGGCCGTACAGTTGATAAGAAGGCCCGCCTCCATGCAGGCCTTGACGACCGGAGCGCCGGGCTCCTCGAGTTCCAGACCCAAAATGAGCCCTTTCCCTCTGACCTGGCGCACCTGCCCGGGCCGTCGAGCCGCCAGATCCTCAAGGCCTCGACGCAACAAGGCCCCGGCCCGCCGGCAGTTTTCCAGAAGGCCTTCTTCCAGCAAGGCTTCGAGCGCAGCCAGCCCGGCCGCAGCCGCCAGGGGGTTGCCGCCGAACGTGGCGGCATGCGCGCCCGGAGCAAAGCCCCGAGCCGCCTCTTCGGTCGCCACCAGGGCGCCGATCGGGACGCCCCCGGCCAGCCCCTTGGCCAGGGTCATGACGTCCGGCTTCACCCCGTATTGCTCGTAGGCGAAAAGGGTTCCGGTCCGGCCCATACCGACCTGCACCTCGTCGAACAAGAGCATCAGATCGTGATCGTCGCAGATCCTTCTCACTTCCCGCAGGTAGCCCTGGGATGGGCAAACGACCCCTCCCTCGCCCTGAATGGGCTCGAGGATCACGGCACAGGTGTCGGGCCCCACCGCTTTCTCCAGCGCGTCCGGATCGTCAAAGGGAACGTAGCGGAACCCGGGCACGAGAGGTTCGAATCCCTTGTGGAACTTCTCCTGCCCCGTGGCAGTGAGGGCGCCGAGGGTCCTGCCGTGAAAGGAGTTGCGCATGGCCAGGATCTCGAACCGGCTGCCCCCGCGGACGAAGCGCTCGTACCGCCTGGCCAGCTTGATGGCCCCTTCGTTCGCTTCGGCTCCGCTGTTGCAGAAGAACACCCGGTCGCCGAAAGAATTCTCGACGATCTTGCGCGCGAGCAGGGCCTGCTGAGGGATATGGTACAGATTCGATACGTGCAGAAGCCTGCCCGCCTGAGCCCGGATCGCCTCGACCACACGGGGATGGCAGTGACCGAGGTTGCAGACCGCCAAGCCTGCCACGAAATCGAGATATGCCTTGCCGTCCGCATCCCAGACCCGGCACCCTTCGCCTCTCACCAGGGCCAGGGGGAACCGCGCGTAGGTCTGCATGACGTAGCGATCCGTTAGGGCCACGGCCTCCTGGTTGCCGGAAAAAGCCAGAGCGGCTTCCAGTCCCCTCTTCTCTTCCAAATGTGTTTCTCCCTGGCTGCCCCGTTCCTCAATCCGCGGTGATCTCGGTCCCCACCCCTCCATCGGTGAACACCTCGAGAAGCACCGAGTGCTCCACCCTTCCGTCTACGATGTGGGCCTTGCGGACACCGCCGCGAATCGCCTCTGCGCAGCACTGCACCTTGGGAATCATGCCGCCCGAGACCACCTTGCGCCGGACCAGCCCTTCGAGTTCACCCAGGCCGATGGAGGAAATGAGCTCCCCTGTGGGATCCAGAATGCCCCGCACGTCGGTCAGAAGAATGAGTTTGTCCGCCCGCAGCGCAATGGCCAGCCGGCTCGCGACGAGATCCGCGTTGATGTTGTATGTCTCTCCCTGCTCGCCCACGCCGATCGGCGCCACCACGGGAATATACTGGCTCCTGTCCAGGGTCTCGATGACGGCCGGCTGGACCGACACGATTTCGCCCACGTACCCCATGTCCACGATCCCGTCCTCCCCGGGCTCGTCCAGCAGGAGCTTGCGCGCCCGGATGAGGTCGCCGTCCTTTCCGCTCAGGCCCACGGCCTTGCCCCCGTGGTGATGGATGAGCCGCACGAGATCCTTGTTGACTTTGCCCGAAAGGACCATTTCCACGACCTCCATTGTCTCGGCGTCTGTCACCCGCATGCCCCGGACGAACCGGGAGGACTTGCCGAGGCGGTTGAGAATCTCGCCGATCTGGGGCCCTCCGCCGTGAACGACCACCGGGTGGAGCCCGACGAAGCTCATGAGCACCACGTCCTGGGCAAAGGTCTGGCGCAGCCGTTCCTCCTTCATCGCGCTGCCACCGTACTTGATGACGATCGTCTTCCCCCGAAAGCGCACGATGTAAGGCAGCGCCTCGGTCAAAGTTTTGGCTTTCTCGAGGCTCGGATCCATCTCGCTTTTCCTGTCTCCTCCTGCTTCCGGTCTCCCGGCGGCTCTCACAGGATGTACCGGCTCAAGTCCTGATCGCGGATGAGCTCTTGGAGCCGACTGTCCACGTAGGGCGCATCCACGACGATCTTCTCCCCCTTGCGCTCCGGCGCATCGAAGGAGATGTCCTCCAGGAGCCGCTCCATCACGGTGTAGAGCCTGCGGGCGCCGATGTCCTCGGTACGGGCATTCACTTCCTGGGCAAGAAAGGCGATCCGCTCGATGGCGTCCGGGGTGAAGGTCAACTCGACCCCCTCGGTCTTCATCATCTCGACGTACTGCAGGACCAGAGCGTTCTGGGGCTCGGTCAGAATTCGAACGAAATCCTGGGCCGTCAGAGAGCTCAGCTCCACCCGGATCGGAAACCGGCCCTGGAGTTCCGGGATGAGATCCGAGGGCTTGGACACGTGGAAAGCGCCTGCGGCGATGAACAAGATGTGGTCCGTGCGGACCATCCCGTACTTCGTATTGACGGTGGAGCCTTCCACGATGGGCAACAGATCCCGCTGCACGCCCTCGCGGGACACGTCCGGGCCGTGCCCGGACTCCCGGCCGGCGATCTTGTCGAGTTCGTCGAGAAAAATGATGCCCGACTGCTGCACCCGCGCCAGCGCTTCCTTGTGCACCTTGTCCAGATCGACGAGCCTCTGGGCCTCCTCTTGGGTCAGAATTTCCATCGCCTCTGGGATCTTCACCTTTTTTCGCTTGCGCTTCCGGGGGAAGAGATTTCCGAACATGTCCCGGATCTGGACATCCATCTCCTCCATGCCGCTTGCCGAGAAGATTTCCACGATCGGAAGCTTGTTGCGGTCCGCCACTTCGATTTCGACGAACCGGTCGTCAAGCCGCCCTTCCCGAAGAAGCCGCCGAAGTTTCTCCCGGGTCTCTCTTCGGCTCTCCGGCGAATCCGGGCCCGCGCCAACCGGACCGGCTTCCGAAGAACTCTTCTCAACGGCCGGCGCCGGCGGAAGCAGGAGGTCCAGAAGCCGCTCCTCGGCGACCTCGCGAGCCCGCTGCTGGACCTGGGCGGTCTCCTCTTCCTTGACCATGTTCACTGCCAGCTCGGTCAGGTCGCGAATCATGCTCTCCACGTCGCGGCCCACGTAGCCCACCTCAGTGAACTTGGAGGCTTCCACCTTGATAAAGGGAGCCTGGGCCAACTTGGCCAGGCGCCGGGCGATCTCGGTCTTGCCCACGCCGGTGGGTCCGATCATGATGATGTTCTTCGGAGCGATTTCGTCCCGGAGTTCTTCAGGCACCTGCTGCCTGCGCCAGCGGTTTCGCAACGCGATCGCCACGGCCCGTTTGGCGGCCTGCTGTCCAATCACGTACCGATCCAGTTCTCGAACGATCTCGCGCGGCGTAAGGGGTTGCATGGTCAGGGGATCCTTTCCCGCTTCCTTCCTGGGCGTTACCGGGACGCTGGAACCTCTCATAACTCCTCGACCGTGATCTGCCGGTTCGTGTAAATGCAGATCTCGGAGGTGATCCGCAGGGCTTCCTCCACCACCTGGCGTGCACCCAAGGTCGTGTGGGCCACCAAGGCCCGCGCCGCGGACAGGGCGATGGGCCCGCCGCTGCCGATGGCCAGCACGCCGTCGTCTGGCTCGATCACATCACCGGTTCCCGAGATGAGGAGCGACCGATCCCGGTCCATGGCGATCAGAAGCGCTTCGAGTCGTCTCAGGATCCGGTCTGTCCTCCAGTCTTTGGCCAGTTCCACCGCGGCGCGGGCCAGATTCCCGTGGTACTGTTCCAGCTTCGCCTCAAACTTCTCGTATAGAGCGAAGGCGTCCGCCGCCGCTCCCGCGAAGCCCGAAAGGATCGCTCCGCCGTGAAGGCGCCGAATTTTCCTGGCCTGGGCTTTCATCACGACCTGGTTCATCGTCACCTGGCCGTCTCCGCCGATGGCGACTCCGCCCCGGCACCGGACGCCCAGGATCGTCGTGCTTCGTATCCTTCCTGCCTGCAGGCCGGGGCCGCTCCATGGAAGCAGAGAATAATCTCTGTCCCAGCTGCAAATCGCGCAAAAGCCCGCCCGCTCCGCGGCACGACCCGGTTCGTGCCGCCCTTTTCCGTTCATCCTTCGACCTCTGGTTCCCTTTGCCCTTTTCCCTTGGCCTTTTTCTCGGCCTTCGCCCTGGGATGGGTCCTGTCGTAAACTTCCATGAGCCGGTCGATGCTCAGGTGCGTATACCGCTGGGTAGTCGAGAGGCTCGCGTGGCCCAAGAGTTCCTGGATCGACCTCAAGTCCGCCCCCGCGTCCAGCAGGTGGGTGGCGAAGGAATGCCGGAGCGCATGGGGGCTCGCCTGTCCCTGCAGGCCGCATGCGCGAAGGTGTAGGTCAAGCCTCCTGGCCAGACTGCGCGTCGAGAGTCTCGACCCCCTGCTGTTGAGGAACAGCGCCTTGTCGTCCTTCGCTTCGAGAGCCCCTGCCGCCGAACGCGATGCGGCCCTCGCCTCGAGGTACTTTTCCAGCGCCTCCCGGGCCTTTTTGCCGAAAGGCACGATTCTCTCCTTCTTCCCTTTTCCCGTCACCCGGACGGCCTGCAGATCGAGCCGAACGTCTTCGAGATCGAGGCCCGTGAGCTCGCTCGCCCTCAGCCCGCAGCCGTAAAGAAGCTCCAGCATGGCCCGATCCCGAAGACCGATGAAATCATCCTGCCCGGGCGTCTCGACGACCCGAAAGGCGTCGTCGACGGTCAGGAAGGCCGGCAGGGTGCGCTCCTTTCGCGGCATGGACAGCAACGACGCGGGGTTGGCCTTGGCTCGCCCCTGCCGGATCAGGAACTGGTAGAACGTGCGCAGGGCGGACAGCTTCCTCCCCAGGGAAACCTTCCGGTTCCTACCGTAGCGGCTCGCGAGAAACCCCCGCAGCACATACGCGTCGACATCCTCAACCGCACGGCCCGATTCGTTCTCTTGGAGATACTTCAGGAACTGTGCCAGGTCGCTCACGTAGTTGCGGACGGTATGTCCGCTGTACCCCCTGCCGTGAGCCAGGAAATCCGAAAAAGCGTCCAAGAGACCCGAGGGGTCCAGGTCCGCCTGCGGGCCGCCATCGCCCTGGCCATCGGAACCCGACCCGGAAGAGCCGGCCCCTGGAGCGCGGTCCCCTCTTTCGAACGAGGGGAAGCCCGATCCCTGTGAAGGAAACCTTTTCGGCATGGACGTTCATCCTAGCCGCAAGGCCCTCGTGATTCAAGAGCCCCAGAAACGCCGTGGAGCCAAGCGGCCCTGTCGCCGCCCCCTGCCTGAAAAGCTGGGATGAACCGGTCGGTGGAGATAGAATCGCCGTGGCCCAAGATCCTTCATGGGCAGCTCGATCTGCCGAAGGAGGGTTTCAGGTGGAGCTGCTTGAAGCGGGCGGACCCGCGGGCGAGGACGCCGGGAGGGAGACTCAGCGCGGTGCGTGCGCTCCCCCTGCACTTGTCAGAGCCAGCTCAGGTCCCCCCTGCCCTGCCGCACAATCCTGGGCTCGTCGGTCGTCAGATCCACGATGCTCGATGGCTCCCCCGGGCACTCTGCCGCGACGACCACCTCCAGGCTGCCGCGGAACATCTTTTCGATCTCCAGGGGATCGTTCAACACCGACCCGTCCGGCAGGGTGGCGCTCGTGCTGATCAGGGGTCGATCCAGAAGCTCGACGATCGACCTCACGATGGCGCTGTCCGGGACCCGGATGCCGATCGTCTTTCGGGGCGTCAACATGATTTTCGGAACGAGCAAGGTCGCAGGCAAAATGAACGTGTAAGGACCCGGAAGCATGCGCCGAAGAATCCGGTAAGCCGGATTCGAGACGACCGCGTAGCGGCTCACATCCTTCAGATCCGCGCAAAGAATGCTGACCGGCTTGTGCCGGTCCCTCTTCTTGAGGGCATAGACCTTTTCGATGGCCCGCTTGTTGAGCAGATCGCACCCGATGCCGTACGTGGTGTCGGTCGGATAAGCCACGAGCCCCCCCTGCTGGAGGACTTCCACCACCCGTGCCACGTGACGGCGCTGGGGGTTGACGGGGTTTGTGTGAAGAACGACGCCCATGGGCCGCTCCCGAAGGATGATCCTAGCTCCGCCGCGTCTGCGAGAAGGGGCCATCTTTTTTAGTATACCCTGGAAAACACTGCAGAACAAGGAAAGGGCAGAATGCAGGGAGGGATCCTTGGTCCGTTCCGATCGACCTTGAGGGCCCGGCTGTCCACTGGGACAACGAGCAATCGGACGCAGAATCCTGCTACCCGACGACCGCCGCCGGAAGCACCCGGACGGCGCCCCGTTCGGCCGCGTCCGACAGGATCCGCGGCAAGCACGCCAGGACCGCCGGATCAAAGAGCCTGCCCGCATGGCCTCGAAGCCGCGCCACGGCCTTCTCCGGATCCACGGCGCCTCGATACGGCCTGCCTGCGGTCATCACGTCATAGGCGTCGGCCACGCGCAGGATTCGGGCGAACAGGGGAATCCGGCTGCCTCGCAGGCCGTCGGGATACCCCATTCCACCGTAATTCTCGTGATGGGCCCGCACCGACCGGCAGACGGTCTCCGGAAAGCCCTGTTCCCGCAGAATCCGCTCTCCAAGGGCCGGGTGAGCGCGAATTCGATGCAGTTCGGCACGATTGAGCCTGGCAGGCTTCCCCAGGATGGTCCGCGACACGTGGAGCTTGCCCACGTCGTGCAGAAGGGCTGCGACTTCCAGGCACGGAACGTCCTGCTCTGGAAGATCCATCTCCCGTGCGATGGCCACCGAATAACTGCAGACCCTCTCGCCGTGCTCCCTGAGGTCGCCGTCCATTTCTTCGAGGTGGGCAAGCAGTCGCAGAAGCGTCTCATGGCGCATGGCCACCCAGAAAACCGAAGGAAGCATAACAGGCGGCCGGTCTCTCAACGCGAATCCGTGCCGAGCCATGCGAACCTCCTTTCGTACTCGCGGTAGAGAGCGTCCCGGGAAACTCCGTGGTCCACGAAATCCCACGGAAACGTCTCCTCCTTGGCCCGTTCGCGGTACACGAAGAAATCCGGATTGAGGCTGCTCCGCCTGAGGACGTCTTTCCAGGTCCTGCTCCGGTCGAGGCTGTCCAAGAGGAACGAATGGACCCTTCGGTCGCCCCTGGCGAAGAGCGCCTCCAGGTAGGCCCACTTGGCCAGCCCAGACGTCACGGTGACGTTCGGCTCCTTGCGCAACTCCCTCCGAACCCGGTTGAGCCTTTCCTTGATCCGCTCTTGGTCCTCCATGGCGCACCACTGGAACGGGGTCCAGGGCTTCGGGACAAAGGGGCTGACCCTGAGCGTGATCTCCGCCATCCGGCCGCTCGCCTTTGCCGCCTGCCGGTACCGGTGACGGATCTTCCTGGTCAACTCCGCTATGGCCTCCACGTCTTCGTCCCGCTCCCCGGGCAGACCGACCAGGAAATAGAGGCGAAGACCGTAGATCCCGTGTCGGGCGAGACGCTCGGCGCTTTCGAGAATCTCTTCATCCGAAAAGAACTTGTGGACGACCTTCCGAAGCCGCTCGGTTCCGGCTTCCGGTGCCAGGGTGACCGTCTTCTGCCCGCTGGCCTTGAGAATCTCCAACAGGGGCTCGCTCAGCGCATCCAGACGGAGGGAGGGAGCCGAAAGGACGCCGCCCTGTTCGAGAAGCCAGCGGCACAGATCGTCGAGCTCCGGGTAATCGCCGAGGGAGGCGCAGACAAGGCCGAGACGAAGTCCTTTTTCCATGCCGGCTTTCAGGGTGGGCTTCAACGCTTCGAGGGAGCGGTACCGGAGCGGCCTGTACGCAAGGCCCGTGGAGCAGAAACGGCAGGAGCGGCTGCAGCCGCGCCCCACTTCAAGCAGGTAGACGTCCCGGAATTCCGTCTCTTGGGTGAGGATCGCCGCAGAGGTCGGGAAGGCATCCAGGTTCCGGACCCACCTGCGCTTGACCCGGGCAGGAGCCCGGCCCAGGGGTTCGAAGGCCGCCAGGGTTCCGTCTACGTGGTAGGAGGGGCGGTAGAAAGCGGGAACGTAAACCCCTTCCACTTCCAGCAGGGCTTCCAGGATTTCCGTGCGGGGACGCCCCCGACAGGCTCGATAGGCGTCCAGGAACTCCTCCAGCGCCTCCTCGGCTTCTCCGAGGATGAAGCAGTCGACGACATCGGCCATGGGTTCCGGATTCAGGAACGCGGCCGGCCCGCCGGCCAGAACGAGCGGGGATCGGTCCGTTCGGCGCTCTCTCGAAGGCGCAATGCCCGCCATGGCCAGAATCGAGACAGCGTTGGGGTAGTCGTTTTCGTAGGAAAGAGAAAACGCCACGATCTCGAAGGAGGCCAGAGGTTTCTGGGTCTCCAGGGAGAAGGGCGCCATCCCCGTTCTTTCCATCTCCGCCCGTTCCTCCTCATCCGGGAGAAACGACCGTTCGCACACCACGTCCTCGTGCCGGTTCAAAAGGCTGTAGACGGCCAGATAGCCCAGGTTGGCCATTCCAACCGAATAGATGTTCGGATACACCAGGGCCACCGGGATCCGGCCGCCCCATTCCTTGCGGACAGCCCCTTGTTCTTGCGTGAGTCTCCTGCGGTAGATCTCCTGAACTTTGATCGCCACAGGGCGGATCCCCCAACCCCGGAGCCGCTCCTTTGCCGGAGGGTTCGCATGGTCGACCGGTCCCGAAACGACTCCGGATCAGTCCGCGACCGGCTGCCTGAGGAACGTGGGAATGTCGAGATCCTCGATTTCGGCCGCTTTCACGGCCCTACCGGGCCTGATCACGCGCAGAGCGTCCCCGGATTCCATCTTTTTCTTCCTTGCGAACGCCGGAATATCTAGATTGTCCATAGGAGGCGTTTCGGCCATCCCGACGGGCTTGCCCACGGCCACGGCCGCAAGTTTCTTCTCCCGCTCCTGCGCCTTTTCGGCCCGCCCGATCCCGGTCGCGATGACGGTGATCCGCACGTCCTCTTCCATCGTCTCGTCGATCACAGCGCCGAAGATGATGTTTGCGTCCTCGTGGGCGCTTTGCTGGATCAGGCTGATCGCTTCGTGCACCTCGTGGAGGCAAAGATCCCTGCCAGCGGTGATGTTCACGAGGATCCCCTTGGCGCCGTCGATGCAGATGTCGTCGAGAAGGGGGCTGGAAATGGCCCGCTGGGCCGCCTCGACCGCCCGGTTTTCGCCCCGGGCCACGCCCTCGCCCATCAGCGCCATGCCCATCTCGCTCATGATGGTTCGCACGTCGGCGAAATCCACGTTGACCAAGCCGCGGACTGTGATCGTGTCCGAGATCCCCTTGACGGCGTTGTGAAGCACTTCGTCGGCCCTCTTGAACGCATCCAGAAGACGCGTGTTCTTCGCCGCCACGTTCAAAAGCCTCTGATTGGGAATCGTGATGAGCGTGTCCACGCTCCGCTTGAGGTATACAATGCCTTCCTCGGCCTGGCGCATCCGGACTTTGCCTTCGAACTGGAAGGGTTTCGTGACCACCCCGACCGTGAGCGCTCCGGTCTCGCGGGCCACCTCGGCGATCACCGGCGCGGCGCCCGTGCCGGTTCCGCCGCCCATGCCCGCGGTGATGAACACCATGTCCGCGCCCTCGAGCAGTTCCCGGATCCGTTCTCGGTCCTCGACCGCCGCACGGCGTCCCACGTCCGGGTCGCCCCCGGACCCCAGGCCTTTGGTGATTTTTTCTCCCAGTTGAACCTTCAGCCCTGCCCGGTTGGCGCTCAGGGCCTGCAGGTCGGTGTTGGCGGCGATGAAGTCGACACCTGTCAGGCCAAGTTCGATCATGGTGTTCACCGCATTGCCGCCACCGCCGCCCACGCCCACAACCCGGATCTTCGCCCCCTGTGCTGGATGCTCTTCGAACTCAATCATGTCGCGCCTCCCTCCGTGTCTTATAGAAAAAGCCCCTCAAACCATGCCCGCATCCTTCGGATCACCTTTCCGAACGTCCTGTCCCCTCTCCGGGGAAACCGTTTCTCCTCCATGTCCCGCTTCCCGTAAAGCAAGAGCCCCACGGCAGTGGCGTAAAGCGGGTTCTTGACCACCTCCACGAGTCCCCCGACCCCGGTCGGATGCCCCACCCGGACCGGCACCTGGAAGATCTCCTCGGCCAGCTCCTCCACCCCCGCGAGCTGGGCGGACCCCCCGGTCAAGACCACCCCCGACGGCATGAAGTCCTGGTAGCCGCTCATCTCGATTTCCCGCTTGATCAGCGTGAAGATTTCGCTGACCCTGGGCTCAATGATGTCCGCCAGGACGCTCCGCGACAGGGACCTCACTCCCCTGCCTCCGACCCCCTGCACCTCGATCTCCTCTTCCGGGTCGATCAGGGACGAGCGGCAGCAGCCCCACCGCTTCTTGATTTCCTCGGCCTCCGAGATCGGCGTCTGGAGCCCCACGGCCAGGTCGCTCGTGATCTGGTTTCCGCCCAGCCCCAGGACCGACGTGTGCTTGATGCTTCCGTTGGAGAAAATGGCCAGGTCGCTCGTCCCGCCGCCCACGTCCACCAGCGCCACGCCGAGCTCTTTTTCATCCTCGGTGAGCACCGCCTCCGAGGAAGCCAGTTGCTCGAGCACGATGTCGTGGACGTTCAATCCCGCACTGTTGGCGCAGCGAATGAGGTTCTGGGCGCTGGTGACGGCGCCGGTGACGATGTGGACCTGGGCCTCCAGCCGAACCCCCACCAGACCGACGGGCTCCTTGATGCCGTCCTGCCCGTCGATCGTGTACTCCTGCGGCACCACATGGAGCACTTCCCGGTCCGGCGGGATGTCCACGGCCGTGGCCGTCTCGATGACCCGGCGCACGTCCGCGGGCTTGACCTCGCCGTCGCGAATTTTCACGATGCCCGTGCTGTTGAACCCCTTGATGTGGCCGCCGGCAATTCCCACGTACACGGAAGAGATCTCGCAGCCCGCCATGAGCTCCGCCTCTTCCACGGCCTTCTTGATGGACTGGACCGTGCTTTCCATGTCCACCACAACGCCCTTGCGGAGCCCCCGCGAGGGGTATTGGCCGATGCCGATGACATCGATCCCGTCCTCTTTCCAGTCGCCCACGAGAGCGCAGATCTTGGTCGTCCCGATGTCGAGTCCCACGATGAGGTGGTTGTCCCGCTTTCTTCGTTGCATCCCTTGAGCCTCTCAGCGATCGGAAAGAACCGGAGACAACTGCGCCAGGGCTGCCGTGCCGCCCTTGCGAACGGCAACCTTCGCCCCGGCCGGCCGCTGGCGCACCACCACCTGGTGGTCGAACCTAAGGTCTACCGAAACCAGCTCGCCTTCCCGCTCCGTGAGCCTCGAGAATACCCGTTCCAGCCTGGAGATCTTCTGTTCGAAATTCTCCCACCCCACCCGGACCGGAACCGGCAGCTCTTCCAAGAACAGCGTGAGGCCTTCGACCGGATCCACTCGGACTTCCGAGACAAGTCCGAACGTCGAGGCCTTCCGCTCCACGACCCGAAGAAGGCGGATGGCGCTTGGAACCTGCCGTCCATCGGGTTTGACCCCGACGGCCACCGCGGACCGGCTCAGACCGGAAATCACGGGCAGGTCCATGGGATCTCCCGGGCCGATCTCCCGGAGCAGCACGCCCTCCTCGTCCGCCTGATAGAGCTTGCCCTCGACCAAAACGAGAACGCTCGGCTTTCGTTCCTCCACCTTGACGACCAGCTCGTTCGGAAATCTCTTGGCGACCGAAGCACGCCGGATCTCGGGCCGCGAGCCGAGGCCGCGGGCGACCTCGCTGATGTCGAGCGTAAGCAGGTTGCCTCCGCCCTTGAGGGCCATCAGGCCCGGAATCTCCCCCAGAGACGTCTGAAGAGATCCTTCCACGGCGATCCGCTCGAGGGCGAAGAAGGACGAACCCGTGATGCCCTTGGCGAGAACCCCCGCCAAGAGCACCGAAAAAGCCGTGCCGCCGATCCAGGACAGGGCGCGAAACGAGCGCTTCGGCCGCGCCCGGCCGACGGCGCGCCTCGTGCGCCCGGGCGTAGAGGACGGGGAGCCGAACAGGGCCATTTCCGTCTCCCGGGCCGCATAGCCGCCTTTGCGCTTCTCCTTCATCGCCGCAACCTCGTCCGAGCCGCAAGCCCTGAAAGAGCTTCCCGGCTTTTGCGAACTCACTATCCGCGCTTCCTTTCCTCGAGAGCCTTCAGCAGCATCTCCCCGAGACGCACCACGTCTCCGGCTCCCAGGGTGATCACAAGGTCTCCTTCCCGGCAGTTCTCCAGGAGAAACTCCAGGGCCTCGGGAAACCCGCCAAGATAGTGCACTTCCTTGTGCCCCTGCTTGCGGATTCCCTCGGCCAGACGGGAGGCGTGCACCCCGTGAAGCTCCTTCTCGCCTGCCGAGTAGATGTCCAGCACCACGAGCACATCGGCGTCGTGAAAGGCGCCGAGGAAACCGTCGAAACAAAGCTGAGTCCGCGTATACCGATGGGGCTGAAAGACCGCCACGATCCGCCTCTCCCAACCCTGGCGCGCGGCCGCCAGGGTCGCAAGAATCTCGGCGGGATGATGGCCGTAGTCGTCCACCACCAGGATGCCGGCCGCCTGCCCGCGGATTTGGAAGCGACGCTGGATCCCGGCAAAGGTCTCCAGCGCCCTGCGGACCCCCTCGAAGTCGAGCTCGAGTTCGTCCGCCACGGCCACGGCGGCAAGGGCGTTGGAAATATTGTGAACCCCGGGCAGGCGAAGGTGGATCTCGCCGAGTTCCTGCTGCTGCCGAAACACGCGGAACCGGCTCTGCCAGCCGCTCCAGCGGATGTCCTCGGCCCGAATGTCGGCCTGACGGGCGAGCCCGTAGGTGACCACACGCTTCCGGACATGGGGGAGCAGGGCCCGAACGTTCGGATGGTCCAGGCAGAGCACCGCCAACCCGTAGAAGGGGACCTTGTTCACGAAACGGACGAACGCCTCCTGGAGGCTCTCCATCTGTCCATAGTGGTCCAGGTGTTCGGGATCGATGTTCGTCACCACAGCCACCGTCGGGCTCAGAAGCAGAAAGGATCCATCGCTTTCGTCCGTCTCGGCCACGAGGAACTCCCCAGTGCCGAGCCGGGCGTTCGTCCCAAGGCTGTTCAGGCGACCCCCAATGACGAGGGTTGGATCCATGCCGGCCTCAGCCAGCACCGTGGCGATCAGAGAAGTCGTGGTGGTCTTGCCGTGAGAACCCGCCACCGCGATCCCGTACTTCATGCGCATGAGTTCCGCCAGCATCTCCGCCCGCGGGATGACCGGAATGTTCCGCGCCCGGGCTGCGGCCACTTCCGGATTGTCCGGCCGCACGGCCGAGGAAACGACCACGACGTCGGCCCCCTCCACCTGCTCCGCCTTGTGGCCCCCGTACACGATTGCGCCCAGGGACCGAAGTCTTTCCGTGATGGCCGACTCCTTCAGATCCGAGCCGCTGACCCTGTAGCGCAAATTGAGCAGGAGCTCGGCGATGCCGCTCATGCCGATCCCGCCGATCCCCACGAAATGAATCCGCCGGTTTTTCTTGTACATGACTATCCCGCCCGGCTCCCCGGCCTGAGAACGCCCTGACCCGCCACGCTGCAAAGGATTCCGACGGCAAGCAGATTCACCAGCAGGGCGCTGCCGCCGTAGCTGAGAAACGGAAGGACCATCCCCTTCGTGGGCAACAGGCCCATCACCACGGACACGTTCAGCACGAACTGGATTCCGATGAGGAACGTCAGCCCCGCGGCCAGGAGCACGCCAAACCGGTCCGGAGCCCGCAGGGCGATCCGGACCCCAATGACCACAAAGGCCAGAAACAGTGTCAGGAACAGACAGCATCCCACCAGCCCCAACTCTTCGGCCAAGACCGAAAAGATGAAGTCCGTGTGCGCGTCCGGCAGATAGAAGAGCTTCTGGGTCCCGTTGCCGAGTCCCACACCGAAGACGCCGCCCAGGCCCAGGGAGATGTAGGACTGCACGAGTTGGTACCCGGCCCCGTACGGATCCTTCCAGGGATCCAGAAACATCCGGATCCGCTCCCACCGGTACGAATCCAGGCAAAGGTAGAGTCCGACCGGAACGGCGAGCGCGGCCGTGGCCAGGAGATACCGGAGCCGGGCCCCGGCCAGGAACAGCAGCAGCATGACCGCCATGGCGCAGATCACGGTCGCCCCGAAATCCCGCTGAAGGAGGATCACGGCGAGCACGGGAAAAGCCACGATCCAATACCGAAGGTACCCGGATCCAAACCTGCCGCGCTCCTTCAGGAAGGAAGGCCGGGATAGACGCTCCGCGAGGTAATACACCAGCGTGATCTTGACCAGCTCCGAGGGCTGGAAACTCAAGGGGCCGAGATCGAGCCATCTGCGGGCTCCCCGCACGGTCTTGCCGGCACCCGGAATCCAGACCAGGACGAGCGTGATCCCGCTGGCCAGCAGGATCCAACCCGCGTAGGGTCTCAAGTCCCGGTAGTCCGTGGAGGCCACAAGCAGCATCAAGCCCGCCCCGACCAGCGCATAGAGGAGCTGCCGGTAGAAGAAGTGGTACTGGCTCCCGAACTGCTGCTGCGAATAGATCGAGCTGGTCGAATAGATGAACAGAAGCCCCGACGCCACCAGAGAGACGCTCACGACCGTAAGAGCGACTTCGTTCGTGAAAATCCGCTCGCCCCTCATGGCCGCACCCCGCTCCCTTCCCCCTCGGTCTCGCCCAGAAGATCCCGAACAAGGCGCTTGAACCGATTCCCCCTTTCCTCGTAGTCCCGAAACATGTCGAAGCTCGAGCAGGCTGGCGACAGCAGCACAACCTCCCCCGGCCGGGCGGCCTCCCAGGCCTTTCGGACGGCCTCATCGAGATCCCGGACCCTCTCGATCTCCGCAGCGCCGGCCAGCTCCCGCGCCATCCGCTCGGCCGCCTCCCCGAACAGAAACAATCTCCGCACGTGCCGGGCCAGGGGCTTTCGCAGGGGCGCGAAATCCAGCCCCTTGTCCTTTCCACCAGCCACAAGCAACACGGGCTCGGCAAAGGACTCCAGAGCCCTCAAGACCGACTCCACCGTGGTTGCCTTTGAGTCGTTGAAGAAGGTCACGCCATCCTTTTGCGCCACGAACTCGAGGCGGTGTTCGAGGCCTCCGAAGGAATCCAGAACCGACTGGATCGCCTGCGGCGCCGCGCCGCACAACCTCGCTGCGGCCAAGGCGACCATCAGATTCTCGAGGTTGTGGACTCCCCGGAGACGAACCCTGGCAGTCTCGTATCCTTCGTCCCGGGTGCCTCCCGGCTCGCGCCACACGATCCTGCCTGCCTCCAGGCGGATCTCGGGAAGATCTCCGGCTCCGCCTTGGGCTGTCCCAAACCGCAAGAGCTTGGACCGAATCCGTCCCCGGCGGGAATCCAGCCAGGCGTCCCGAAACGGCACGATCGCCCAGTCCTGGCCGGTCTGGTTTTCGAAAATGCGGAACTTGGCTTCTGCGTAAGCCTCCAGGTCCGGGTATCGATCCAGATGATCCTCGCTGAGATTCGTCCAGGCCGCGATCCAGGGCCGGAACGATTGAATGGTCTCGAGCTGAAAGCTCGACACTTCCAAGACGATCACCCGAGGTCCGTTCCGGTCGGGGCCCACGCCTTCCAAATGGAAGTCCATGAGGGGCCGGCCGATGTTTCCGCCCACCCAGTGGGGGACGCCGGCGGCACCCAGCATGGCTCCCAGGGCGGTCACGGTCGTCGTTTTGCCGTTTGAGCCCGTCACGGCAACGACAGGGCACGAAAGAAACCGCCAGGCAAGCTCCAGTTCGCCCACGACGGTCTTGCCCGCGCTCCGGGCCACCTGCAGCGGACCGAGATCCGAGGGCACGCCCGGACTGATCACGATGAGATCGGCCTCCAGGAAATCCGAAAGCCTGTGCTCCCCGAGGCACAGCCTGCATCCGGCATCCTGAAGAGCCCGCAGGGTCTCTTCGGGCGCCGGTTGCTCCCGGCTGTCCGTGGCTGCAACGACGGCGCCCTGCCGGAGCAGGAAGCGCACCGCAGCCAGGCCGCTTCTGGCCAGGCCCACCACCAGGATCTTTCGGCCCCTGAGCACGTCGGGGTCTGTCACGGCCGCGTTTCCCCCTTGGAACCTGCCAGCGCCGCGTTTTCCTTGAGGGCCCGCACGACTCTTTCCATCGCCATTCCCCTGGACCCTTTGATGAGAATCCACTCCCCGCCCTGAATCCGCCCCAGAATCTCCCGGGCAAGTTGGGATGGGTCCTCGAACAGTTCGATCTTTTCCTCGTCGTATCCCTCGGCCAGCGCACCCTCTTTTACCTTCTGTGCAAAGGCCCCGGTGACAAACAGGGCGGCGGGCCGAAACCGGGCCGCTCTGCGACCCAGCTCGAAATGGGCCTGTTCGCTCTGGGCTCCAAGCTCCAGCATGTCCCCCAGAACGAGAATGCGGCCCCCGGGCGGGCTGATCTCGTCCAGGGTGTCCAGGGCGCACTCCATCGACTTCGGGTTGGCGTTGTACGTATCGTTGACGATCGTGAACCGTTCTCCTGGCTCGACCGAGAACCTGCCCGCCATGCCCTCAAAACGGCTCAGCCCCTCCTCGATGGCCTCGGCTGGCGCTCCCAGGCTCTGCGCCAAGGCCGCTGCGGCCAGCGCGTTGTAGACGTTGTGCCTGCCCGGCAGGCGCAGATGAGCCTCGACCAAGAGGCCCTGGACCGAAAAGCGGATCTTTCTCGACTGGGCCGTTCCGCTTTCTTCCAGGGGCCTGACGTCGCAATCCGCTCCGAAGCCGAAGCTCCTTTTCGGTCCCGGCCACCGCCGGGCCAGGGAAGCCACCCGCGGATCGTCCTGGTTGTAGACGAACAAAGCTCCCTCGGGCATCGACTCGAGAATCTCGCCCTTGGCCGCGGCGATTCCGTCGAGGTCGGCGAACTTCTCGAGATGGGCCGGGCCCACGTTCAACAGAACGCCTGTCTGGGGCCAGGCGATCCGGGTCAGTTCTCGGATCTCGCCCGGCTGGTTCATGCCCATTTCCAGCACGACCCTTTCGTGCTCCGGACCGAGCCGGAGGAGCGTCAGGGGAAGGCCGACGCGATTGTTGAAATTCCCCGGGCTCCACAAGCATCGGAACGAGAGCCTCAGGATCGCCACGGCCATTTCCTTGGTCGTGGTCTTGCCGTTGCTGCCGGTCAGGGCCGCCACCGGGACAGGGAACCGCCGCCTCCAGCCTGCAGCGAGATCGCCCAAGGCCCGCAGGGTATCCGGCACCCGTATCTCCAAGGGCCGGAAGGCCCGAACCAGATCCTCGGAAAGCGGCCGATCCACGATCAGGCCTTGGGCCCCCTTCCGAAGGGCTTCACCGCAGAAATCGTATCCGTCGAACTTCTCTCCCTTCAGGGCCACGAACAGATCGCCCGGCTCGAGGTCTCTCGAATCCGTCGACACCCGCCGGAAGAATCTCTCCCCGACGGGGCCTACAGGGCGTCCGCCCGTAAAACGCAGAACTTGCTCAAGGGTGAGCCCCATGCCTCGGTCATCCAACGAGGGGTTTCCTCCCGCGCCGTTCTTCGAGTGCTTCGAGCACTTCCTTGCGGTCCTGAAAAGGCAGTTCCGACGATCCCACGATCTGCACTTCCTCGTGTCCCTTGCCGGCCACGAGAACCACGTCACCGGCCCGGGCCGCGGCCACGGCCAGCCGGATCGCCTCCCTTCGATCTTCCACGGCCGTGTAGCCCTTTTGGCCGGGCCGCAGGGAGCCGATCTGCTCGGGCTTGAAATAGGGCACTCCCTTTGCCCGAACGCCCTGAAGGATCTCCTCGATAATCCGGCCCGGAGCCTCAGACCTGGGGTTGTCCGAGGTCACAACGGACAGATCGCTCCACGAGGCGGCCACAGCGCCCATGAGGGGCCTTTTTCCCTTGTCCCGATCCCCGCCGCATCCGAAAACCGTCAGGATCCTTTCGGGCCCCAGCCTGCGCAGGCTCGCCAACACCTTCTCGAGCGCATCCGGCGTGTGGGCATAGTCCACCAGGACGAGAAAAGGCTCGTCCGAGGTCACCCGCTCGAGCCTCCCCGGGACCACACGAAGGCGGGCCACGCCCCGGACGATAGCCTCTGCGGGAATCCCGATCGCATCCGAGGCTGCGGCCGCCAGGGCCACGTTCTGGGCATTGACCTCTCCCAGGAGAGGGCTTTCCAGGTCGAGATCCCCCTTCGGCGTCCGCAGCCGGAGGGCCAACCCGGAACGGCTCGCGTCCAGGCACTCCAGCCGGTAATCCGCTTCCGGCGCCTTGCCGACCGAAAGAGCTCTGCCAGGACACATCTCCAGCAGGCGGCGGCCGTAGGGGTCGTCGCAGTTGACGACGGCCACGGACCGGTCAGACGCCCCTTCGGGCAAGATCTCGGTAAACAAGCGGGCCTTGGAAGCAAAATAGTTTTCCAAGGTGCCGTGATGATCCAGGTGGTCCCTGCCCAGGTTCGTGAAGACGGCACAGGCGAAACGGCAGGCGTCCACCCTGCGGAGATCCAGTCCATGCGAAGAGACTTCGAGCAGTGCGTGGGTCGCCCCCTCTTCCACCATCTGGTGGAGCATGCGCTGAAGGTCCACAGACTCGGGCGTCGTATGGCGGGACGGAAACTGTTGATCGCCGAACCGTGACAAGATCGTGCCGATGACCCCCGGCCGGCATCCGGCCTGGCCGAGAATCGATTCCATGAGGTAGGTAAAGGTCGTTTTTCCATTGGTCCCGGTGACGCCCACGAGGGCCAGCCTGCGGGAAGGCTCTCCAAAAAACCGAGCCGCGATCCGAGCCATAACGTTTCTGACGTCGCCAACCTCGGCCAGGACCGCCTCTGCGGCCCGAACCTCCCCTCCGGCCTGGGTCACGACCGCCCGTGCGCCCTTTCGGACCGCCTCCGCCACGAACTGCCTGCCGTCGTCCCGAAGACCAGGCACAGCGAAAAACAGGCTGCCCGGCGTAACCTTCCGGGAGTCGTAGGCGAGGTCGAGAATCTCCACAGAAGGGTCTCCGTGGAGACGGGAGACCTCGATTCCTTCCAGCAGCCGGTCAAACCTCATTCCCATACACGGGTCCTCAACTCAGCCATCCGGGCCGAGCGCGCTGGCCGTGAGTTTCACGAGCTGGCCCGTTTCCAGGAGAGAGCCGGGCTTTGGATCCTGCTCGATCACCACCCCGGAGCCTTCCAGCCGGACCGTGACAGGAAAACCTTCGAGTTCCCGCAGAGCCATCCTCACGGTGCGCCGCCTGAGCTCGGGCATGATCAAGGTCGAAAGGGACGGATCCGGCCGCACGGCTCCCTGGCTTGTTGCGACCGGTGCGGCCGCCGCGGGCTCGGCCAAATCCCAAGCCGCGGGAGCCACCCTGAACAATTCGGCCTGCACAGGAGAGGCCGGCTCCGGCACGGTGGCATCCACATTCCGGTAAAAAAGGGCCTTGGAAGCCACCTGCTGGAAGACCGGGGCGGCGACCATGCCCCCGGTCACACGGCCTCTGGGTTCGTCAATGGCCACGGCCACAACGATCTCGGGTTTCTCGATGGGAGCGATGCCGACAAAAGAACACACCATCTTGGTGGGAGAATAGATCCCCAGAGCGGGCTCGAATTTCTGGGCCGTTCCAGTCTTGCCGCCCACGCGGAAGCCGGCCAGCTTGGCTCGCTTTCCCGTGCCTTCCTCCACCACGCCCTCCAGCACGGCCCGCACCCGCTCCGAAGTCCGAGCCGAGATCACGCGCCGCTCGGGTCCGGGCCTCCAGGCTTCGAGCACTGTTCCCTTTTCGTCGCGGATTTCATGAACCACGTGGGGCTCGACGAGACGGCCTCCGTTGGCAAGAGCAGCGTATGCGCAGGCAAGCTGAAGGGCCGTGACAGAAAAGCCTTGGCCGAAAGCGTGATTGGCCAGGCAGATCGTGGTCCAGCTCTTCCAGTGGCGCAAAGTACCCGTCGCCTCGCCCGGCAGATCGACACCGGTTTTTCTGCCGAAGCCGAAGGCGTCCAGGTACTTCCAGAGGATCTGGCTGCCCAGGATCTCGGCCATCTTGGCGGTGCCGATATTGCTTGACTTGACGATGACTTCCCGGAGCGTCAGGACGTCGTAAGGGTGGATGTCGTTTATCCAGTGCCCGCCGAAAAAATACTTCCCCCGCTCGCAGTTAAACCGCACTTCCTCGTTGAGCAGGCCCTCTTCCAGCGCCGCTGCCAGAGCGAAGGGCTTGGCCGTGGAGCCGGGTTCGAAAGCGTCCGTGATCGCCCGGTTCCGCCGGAGTTCGGGTGGATACGTGCTGAACCGGTTCGGATTAAAGGTCGGCAGGCTGACAAGGGCCAGCAGGTCGCCCCGGTGGGCGTCCATCACCACGACCGTGCCGCCGACTGCGCCGTTCTCCTCTATCGCCCTACGAAGAGCTTCCTCGGCGAAGTGCTGGATGCGCACATCCAGGGTGAGAACGATTTCCTTGACGCTGTCCTCCCGGGAGTCCTGATAGAGTTCCTGCCAGAGAAGCCGGCCGCGGGCGTCCTGCTGCAGGAGGAGCCTGCCCTGCTTTCCCTTGAGCACGGCTTCCCGAAAGATCTCCACGCCCTCCAGACCCTGCGAGTCCACTCCGGCGAAGCCGATCACGTTCGCAGCCAGTTCCCGAAAGGGATAGTATCTGCGCCCTTCCCGCTCCACGCCGATGCCGGGCAAAGCCAGGCGCTTCACTTTTTCCGCCTCCTCGATCGGCAGCTGCCTGGCGAGCCAGACAAAGGAGACAGGCTGCTTGAGTTTTTCCAAAAGCTGCCCGGCATCCAGACCGAGGTTTTGGGCAAGAACCTGAGCCGTCCGTTCCGGGTTCTGAACCTGGGCAGGATGGGCAAAAAGAGAGCCCGCTTTGAGGCTTACGGCAAGAAGATTGCCCCTGCGATCCACGATCTTCCCCCGGAGAGGCACCAGCTTCACCGGCTGTAGCTGCTGGTCTCTGGCCCACTTCAGGTACACCTCCCGGTTGATCACCTGGTGCTGGAAAGCCCGGGCCGCTAGCAGCAGAACGAGCAGAACGTAGACTCCGAGCATCATGTAGATTTTGACCCGCAGAGAACGGTCTTCTCTCTTCATGGAAGAAAGCTCCGTTCCCTAGGCTCGGCCAGGCGCATGCCGAGATCTCGCTCCGCAATCTCGGCGATCCGTTTCGGGGACCGAAGAGTCTGGCGTTCCACCTCGAGGGCCGCCTGCCTCTCCAGAAGGCGGCGGTTCTCTTCATACGCCTGAGAGACCTCATACCGCAGATGCAGCGTCTGGACATGAACCCAGATCACGAGCAGGCACGAGGCCATCAACCCCGCCGCCGCGACTGCCAGAGGGCCCAAGCCCATCAATCGTCCGGCCGTCGACCCCCGGTCCGGCCGAATGGCCTGGTTCTCCAGAACCTGGTTCCATCGCGACCCGCGCACCTTCTCCAAAGACACAATCCTCCTTGCCCTTAGACCCTCTCGGCGATCCGAAGGCGGGCGCTGCGACAAAGGGGGTTTCGCTCGACTTCGGCCGGAGACGGCCGAAGAGCCTTTCGACGGACCCTCCTGAGGAGCGGTTCGCCGCGGCAGGCGCAGGAAAGCGCCCGATCCGCCGGACACCGGCATCCCCGCTCCCACCTCTGCATGGCCTCTTTGACAAGGCGGTCTTCCAGAGAGTGAAAAGAAATCACACAGAAGCGCCCTCCTTTTTCCAGGAGATCCGGCAGCTCCTGCAGGAAGGCCTCCAAAGACTCCAGTTCTCGATTTACCGCGATCCTGAGGGCCTGGAAGACCCTCGTGGCAGGATGAATGCGGGTTTTCCCCCCGGAGCGCCGGGGAACGGATTCGACGATGGTGCGGGCCAGTTCCCGGGTCGTGGACAAGTTCCCGTGGGTCTCTCTCCGCCTGACGATTGCCCTGGCGATGCGCCGCGCCCACCTTTCCTCGCCAAACCGTTTGAAAAGGCAAGCCATCTCCTTCTCGGAAAGGCTTGCCAGGAGCTGGCCGGCTGTACGACCCGTCGTTCGATCCATTCGCATATCCAGCGGGCCCTCCCGGTCGAAACTGAAACCTCTCTCCGGTGCCTCCAGTTGAACCCGGGAGATTCCAAGGTCCAACAGAACGCCCTCCACCCGGCCGTACCCAAAGTCGGCGAGAACCCGGCGCGCCTCTTCGTACCGGGCATGGACCAGTACGACCCGGTCACCATAAGAGGCCAGCCTTTGCTGGGCGATGCGAAGAGACTCGGCGTCCGCGTCGAGTCCGACGACCTTTCCAGCCGGCGCGCTCCGGTCCAAAATGGCCGCCGCGTGCCCCCCTGACCCGACGGTCCCGTCGAGATACACCCGGCCTGATCGGGGCTCGAGGTGTTCCAAGACCTCCTCGGTCATCACGGGCGTATGCATCAGCTCCATCAGCAAATGGGTAGCTCTTCATGATCCCGACAACGAAACACCGCCCGTCCGTCAAATTCCGTATTGGGTGGCGAGGCGGTGCTCCATTTCCTCGATGTTCTCCCTTTTGGGCCCGTGCTCCTGTTCGAACACGGCCAGGTCCCAGATCTCGAAATACGTCAGCATCCCCACGAAGAGCACCTTGCTGTTGAGTCCGGCTCTCGCGCGAAGTTCCGGCGGGATCAACACCCGTCCCTGGCCGTCCACGTCGCAATCGCGGCCCGCGGAAAGGAAGGTTCTCTGGTACTCCTTGACTTCCCGGCTCAGCTGGGGAAGCTGAAGGATCCTGTCCTCGAGTTTCTCCCATTCGTCCGGGGGATAGGCTACGAGGCACTTGTTGGCGTGGCTGATGATGAGCTTCTTGTGGTCCCGCTGGCGCAAGACCTCGCGGAAGGGAGCAGGAATGCTGACCCTGCCCTTCTTGTCCATGGTGTGCGGGATCTGGCCCCTAAAACGGGACATGATTTTTCCATAGATAACGTGGGAAATAATCCCACTATGCTCCACTTTTTTCCACTTGCGCGCATAATAGACCCCCCCTCTTGGGCTGTCAAGCATTTTTTTGAGATTCCTGAAAGAATCTTTTGTCCTTTGGCCTGCGAAAAGGGGAAGGGCCGTTTTAGGAAACGGGCAGAAGGCTCTGGACGGGAGGCCCTGCGGCCCGACACGGCACGGGCGCATAGGCCGGGACGAGGCGGCGAAAGGTCAACTCAGGCGAAGGTGACAAGATCCGTTGGCGCGGGACGCCGTGCGGAGTATATCCATAACGCTTTTATCTCTTCCTGAAATTTTTGGGCGCCGGCCTCCCCTTCGGAAAGGCAGGCGTCGAGATCCCTGAGGCCTTCGACCGCCTCGCGCAGCCAGCTCCCCCCTGCCAGAAGGTCGATGGCCAGCCGTGCCGTTTCAAATTCGTAGGGCTCTTGCCGCCATCGAAACCACTCGGGCCAGAGGCGGGCCGCGGCTTTCAAGAGGTGAACTCCGGTACGGAAAGGCAAGAAGGTGGCCCGGTCCATGACGTGGATTTGTACGCCCCCGCAGATCTGGCCAGCGTATTTGTGAAAGGCGGGCTTGAACCAGACAGGACGAAAGAAGACCCCGGGCAAATTCCGACTCCGGAGTTCCGTCGCCAAAACCAACGGGTCGATCCAGGGAGCGCCCACGATTTCGAACGGACGGGTCGTGCCCCTGCCTTCGCTCAAGTTGGTTCCTTCGACCAGGCAGGTGCCGGGGTAGACTGTGGCCGTGTCCAGAGTGGGCATGTTCGGCGAGGGTGAGATCCAAGGCAGCCCTGTCTGATCGAACCACATGCTCCTGCGCCATCCCCTCATGGGCACGATCCGAAGTCTACACCGCACGCCGAAAACCTCGCGAAAGGCGACGGCGCACTCTCCGATGGTCAACCCGTGGCGCACAGGCAGGGGATACCTGCCGACAAAGGATTCGAAACCCGGCAGGAGGGGGCTCCCCTCAACTTTACGCCCACCGAGAGGATTCGGCCGGTCCAGGACCCACACCTCCACGTCTTGGTCCCGGCAAGCCTCCATGCAATGGGAAAGCGTGTAGATGAAGGTATAATACCTGCTGCCCACGTCCTGGAGGTCCACGATGAGCGCGTCCAGACCCGCGAGCGCCTCAGGCCGGGGGCGCAAGGATTGCGCGGTCTCTCCGTACAGGCTATACAAAGGCAGCCCCTGGAAGGAAGCTGCCGCCCAGGAACCCGACACGCTTTCCTGGTCCTGGTGGGTGCCCATCAGGCCATGCTCGGGACTGAACAAGGCCTGGAGACGGACTCCGGCCATGGAGCCCAGCACGTCCCAGGCGTACTGAAAATCCGCCGTAACCGACGCGGCGTGCGCGAGGAGCCCGATCCTCTTGCCTCCAAGCAGCTCGGAGCCCTGCTCGGCGAGATGCTCAAGGCCCGTGCACACCCGGGCTCCCTGGCGGTTGCGACGAGACATGAAGAATCTGCTCCCTGGGACTGGCCGCGCTGTTTTTTCAAAAGCTCGGGCCAGTCCGTGCCGATCACGAGAAGAACACAAGCAGAATCAACCTCAAAAGGATACCAGAAAACCCGAGGAGTTTCTTCCCATGGATGCAGAACAAGCCGTGGTCCGCAAGAGTACGAACATCACCTGGCACAAGCCTCTTGTTACCCAGGCAGACCGAGAACGGCGGAACGGCCACAAGGGAGCTGTGATCTGGCTGACAGGGCTGCCCAGCTCGGGCAAGTCCACCTTGGCCCACGAGGTTGAACGCCGCCTCTTCGAGCGGGGATGCCAGAGCTATGTGCTCGACGGGGACAACATCCGCCACCGGCTCAACCAGGATCTCGGCTTCTCGCCCGAAGACCGCAGAGAAAATATCCGCAGGATCAGCGAGGTTGCCCGTCTGTTCGCCGATGCGGGCTTCCTGGTCCTGGCCGCCTTCATATCCCCGTACCGGGAGGATCGAGCCCAGGCCCGGGCCTTGAATCCCCCTGGACGGTTCATCGAGGTATACTGCAAGTCCCCTGTGGACATCTGCGCGCAGAGAGATCCCAAGGGGTTGTACCAGCGGGCGTTTCGAGGCGAGATCCAGGGATTCACCGGGGTGAACGCTCCCTACGAGGAGCCCCTTTCTCCTGAGATCACGGTGGAGACCGGCCTCTCGACGTTGGATTCCTGCGCCCAGGCGATTCTGAGCTTTCTGGAGGAGAAAGGAATCCTTCCGCCTGCAGACGCGCCTTTCAGGTCAGAGTGACTGGAACCAGCCCTTCTCTGCGCCGGGGGTTGAAAATGGAAAAGGGAATCGGAGATCGTTTTCAGCAGGAAACCGCCTACCGGAGGGACCATTTGCCCGGAGGCACCCTCCAGTGGTCGAAAAAGCCCGAGACCTTCAAGCGCTACCCGGACAAGCCGAAATTCGCCCTGCCAGCGCCGAGGACCCAAGGAGGCGGACCTCTATGGGAGGTGCTCGGCAGGAGAAGAAGCGTTCGCGATTTCCGACCCGATCCGGTCTCGCTCGAGGAAGTCTCGCAGCTTCTCTGGGCCGCCCAGGGCGTCACGGCCCAGCAGTTCGGCTACGCCCTCCGCACCGCTCCGTCGGCCGGCGCCCTGTACCCAGTGGAAACCTACCTGGTGGCGCACCGTGTCCAGGGGCTTCCACAAGGGGTGTACCATTATGCGGTTTTGGACCACGGGCTGGAGCAAATCGCAGCCGGGGATTTCCGGGTCGCCGCGGCCAGAGCCGCTCTGGATCAAAAAGTCGCCTACGAGGCCGCTCTGGTGTTGGTGTGGACCGCGGTTTTCGAGCGATGCAAATGGAAGTACCGCCAACGGGCCTACCGCTATATCTATCTCGACGCGGGCCACATCGCGCAAAACGTCGCCTTGGCCGCCGTGGCCTTGAACCTGGGGAGCTGCCAGATCGCGGCCCTCTACGACGACGAAGTGAACGATCTCGTGGGCGCAGACGGCGTTTCAGAGGGTGCCCTCTACCTGACCGTCGTGGGCAGGCCCGCATGAATCGCCCGTAGCCATCGAACAGGGGGGATTCATGGACGGTGTCGATGTCCTGGCTTCAGAACAGGCCGAGTGGATCCAGGGCCCTTCGGCGCGCTCGAGAATGAAGACGTTCTTCAGCCCGAGCATGCCCGGAGCCTTCGCCCTTGTCATCGAGCTTCCCCCGGGAGAGACCCTCGAGCGCCACGAAGAGCCGCTGTTCGAGATCGGTTACATCCTCAAGGGAAGCTGCACGTGCGGAGAGGGCGCAGAGTTCCCCGAGGGCACGTTCCTTTTCACGCCCAAAGGAAGCGTGCACGGGCCCTTTCGCTCGGAACACGGCTGCCTCTTGCTTTGCGTGAAGTTCGACCGCTGACGTCCCCGGACGCCGCAGCAGCCACTCGCCTTGTCGCAATCTTGCTCCGGTCAGCGCTCCTCGGGTTCTGCCCGGGGTTCCAGAAACCGGGCCATACGATAGAAGTCGCTGCCCGGCTGAATGTAGCGGATTTCGGTCTGCAGGGTCTCGGGGTTCACGAGCTTCTCGAAAGGCACGTAGCTCAACTCGAGCTGGCCCGACACGCTCACCATGTGCCCATCCAACCCTTCTTCCACCAGGGCCCGGTAGGCACCGATTCCAAGCTGACTCCCGAGCATCACGTCGAAAGCGTGCGGCTGGCTGCACCGGCTCTCGTATCCGATCTGCACTCCGGTGACCTTCTTCTTTTTGCCCGTCCGTCGGGTGTACTCCTCGGCCGTCAGTTTCGCGATCAGCCGGCCGATGTCGAGCTTGCCAATCCCGATATGCCCGTGGGGATCCTTGGGCACATCCCGGATGTACACCTCCGGAAATTTCTCCGCGAGCCCCTCGGCCAGGACGACGACGCCGAAATGCTTGTTCTGCTTCTTTTCCCTGTTGATCATCAGGTTGACGATCCGGTCCACAAGCGCCTCCAGCCGGAGCCGCTTCTCCACCCTCTCCTCGCCGGTTTCCTCATCCAAGACCTTCTCGTCATACATCATCGATTCTTCCAAGTCTTCCACGCTGAAAATCATGTTGGCTTCGCCGGCAATCCCCACGCCGTAGCTCAGCCAGCCCGCCTTCCGGCCCATGGATTCCACAATGAAGTAGGAACAAGTCGCGCGGGCGTCCTCCCGAAGATTGGAAACCTCCTTTGCAAGGAAGTCCACGGCCGTGAAATACCCGAAGGTGAAGTCAATGCCCCGGTAATCATTGTCGATCGTCTTGGGCAGGTGCACGATGCGCACTCGCTTGGCGTTCGGCGGAAGCCGCTTCTGGAACTCGAAAAGGTAGTTGGCCGTCTTGAGCGTGTCGTCCCCGCCGATGGAGATCAGCGCATCGATCTTGAGATCCAGAAAGGCGTAATAGATGTTCCGGAGTTTCTGGGTTTTTTCCGGGTCGTCCAGGTCGCTCGGCCGTCGAATCGGCTTGCCCGGGTTCGCGCGGCTGGTGCCGATCAGAATCCCCCGGGTGTTGCGGATGCCGGTCACATCCGGAAGAGTCAGCTCCCGGTAATGAACGTTTCGCTCCAATCGGTTCGTAACGGGATGGTAATCCTGGAGGTATTCATACCCCTGATAGAATCCGACGACTTCCCGACCTTCGTCGAGAAAGCTCACCGCGGCGGCGCTGATCACCGCGTTGGCCCCGGGAGCCGGCCCGCCGGAAAAAATCATTCCGACCCTTCGGATGTCGTCACCCATGCGGGAGCCGGTCTCTTGCCCACGATTGTTCATTTCGACTTACACCTCCTCGTTCCATGTGTCGAAGCCCGCCACCGAACGGATTGCGCTGCATCCAGCGGCGATCCCTCGGTTCAAAACCTCTTTTAAAACACCCCGGGCGGTCCCTGAAAGGGGTCCGTCAAAGCCCAGACAGTCTATAGATTCATTCTAGACCACGGCCGGTTCGAAAGGCGAGAGCCAGGGAAGAACCCGGTGCGCCCACGACGGACTTGCCGTGCCGCCCTTACGCTCCCCCGAACCCGATGTTCTTCTCCACCTCAGCCTTGGGAGGAGGCCAGAATCCTGATCTCCCCTAGGAGCCTCGCGGTCATGGCCGGTCCCAAGGACATGCGGTTCTCGTAGCGGTACATGCGCCGGCCCGCATATCGTTCAGGCAGAATGTATCCGAGCTCGTCCGAGCCCAGGCAGAGAAGGAAAGGATATCGGCAATTGAGGATCGCCTGCACCTGAAAGCCGATCTCTGGAAGAGGCTCGCCCGGCAGGGTCACCATCCGGACAGAGCCGCACTGGATCAGAGCCACCTCGGTCCGCACCGTGCGGCTCGCCCGCTCCTGCGGATCCAAGGGAAAGAGGCCCCGCCGCGCGGCAAACCAGATCCTGCGGTTGCGCACGGGCACGGTGAACTCCCTGCGGCCGAACCGCAGGGGCTCAAGAGGCTCCACCGGACCGCTCCTCAGGCGGACGGCCTCAACGACTCCCCTCCCAAGCACTTCCCCCATCCGGTCCACCGCGGTTTCCCGGGTCCGCGGCTCGGTCCCGCCGAAGACGAGTTCTCCGCCGGTGACGAGCCCGCCCAGGGCGTGCTGGATAAACACGGAAACCCCACCCAGTTCGCCTTCCACGACCCTGTGCAAGGCCCCCAGGAAGTCCGCGCTGACCCGGCGGTTGCCCGAGCCAAGCAACTCCGGGTGACAGGGGTAATTCGCCAAAACCGCGAGCGTCCGGCCCCCGGAGTCTTCGAAATGAAGCACCGACAGGTTGTCCTCTTTGAAGCCGGGCCTGCGGACATTGCGCGTGAGGTTCCGCGGCATCTCCACGCAGCCGACCTTCATGGAGGCGGCCACGGCCCGCTCCCGGGCCTCCTGGATGCAGGCGGCGGTTTGAGCCTGAACGCGCTCGAGGTATTGCGGATCGATGGTCGGACCCTTCGGCCAAAGGCCAAGCAGACGAGGGCCCCACATCCCGATGGTGTCTGGTCCGCTGTGCGTGTGGGTGCAGAAGACCAGCACACTCTCCGGAGGACAGACTCCTTTCAGGCGTTCGCGAATACCGTCCACATGGACCCTGCGCAAGCCCACGAGATCCAGCACACTGAGGGAGATCTCTACGCCGGCTGAGCAGAGATAAAGGGTTCGCACGTGGAGAGGGTCCCGGACGCCGGTTGCCCTGCGGTTTTGTCCGTGCCCGGCCAGCGGCAGGCCGTCTCGAAGGGGGGTGATATCCCGAATCGCCGCGCCCGCTCGAAGGAGCTCTCCGGAGTCGCTTTTCAACAGTCATTCCTCCTCAGGGGAGGCAACCATACCAAAGCCCCTTGAAAGGGGTCAAGGAAAAAGCCCGCAGGGGAGCGCCCGTCTGGACCTTGCGCAGGGCCGCCGGGTTGGACAAAAGCCGGGTCTCGATCCAGCGCGGGCTTACGGCGCAAAACCGGCAAGGATCCTGTTCGGTGCCACGGTGTCCATCCGGCCCTCCTAGTCCGCCTCCTCAGGCGGGAAATCCAGGGGGGGCTGAGCCGCTCTCCTGCTTTCCAGAAGGATTCGCACCGCTGCCGCAAACTTGGCTTCCAGGGACCCCCACAAGAAGTGATAAGAAGGGTGGCCCGAGTAGATCTTGCGGAGGGTCTTCTCCAGGACAAGGGCCCGGGCGTGATCCTCTCGGCGGGCCGGGTTTTCGGCGCAGTGGAGCCGGTACGTTTCCGGGTCTGCTATGACGGCAATGTGCAGCACCACGGCGTAACGCCTCAGAGCCTCCTCGAGAGAGACGCCGAGCCGCTGGAAGATCCCGGGACAATAGGCCAACCCGTCTGGCAGGCCGCGGTCGCAAATGAGAAAAGCCCCCCGCCGCAGGGCCTCCCTTTCGAGTACGATCTGGCGCTCGTATACCTTCTGCTGGAAAGCCTCCTGTCCAAGCCCGTCAGGAGTCTGGCCGCTCAGGATCACCTCTGTCGCGGCCTCTGGGACGAGAACCGCTTCGGGGAATCTGGCTGCAAGGAGTCTGCAGAGAGTGCTCTTGCCCGCGCAGGGGCCGCCGGTGACCACGACGCGGAAGGGCCTGGGCTTTCTTCTTGCCCCCGCCATGGAGTTCTTTCCCGGCAATCACGATCCCATCGATCTCTACTGGGGCCGGCTCTCCGCGCACATTCAAGGCCAGGCGGGCACGCCAATTGCCTTTCTCCCCAGAGGCCCGTCTTCATCCGGCCCGGCCGAAGAGCCGGTCGTACAGGCCAGCCGGAAGCAAGTTGTAAATCGACACGAGCCAAACAAGAGGCCACGGAAACCGGATGACCCTTTTGCCTTTCTCGATTCCCCTGACAATCCTGCGGGCCGCCTCATCCGCGTCGAGGATAAAGGGCATGGGGATCCGGTTCTTTTCGGTCATGGCCGTCCGGACAAAGCCGGGTTTCACAGTGACCACCCGGATGTTTTCTTTTCTGCAGCCCGCTCTCAAGCCCTCCAGAAACACGCTCACCCCTGCCTTGCTCGCGCAGTAGGCAAGATTCAAGGGAGAGCCTCGCCGGTCCGCCACGCTCGAGATCCCCACGAGCAGCCCCCCTCCCTGCCCGCGGAAGACGGGCAGAAGGGCCCAGGCTCCGTTGACGACTCCCAACAAGTTGATCTCGATGGTCTCCCGAATCCGGTCCAGTTCGAACCGTTTGAAATGGGCCGGACGGCCCACGCCGGCCGACAGGACGGCGGCGTCCACCGACCCCCATTGGTCCACGAGCCGACCGACCGCCCCCCGGAGATCTTCCGGGTTCCTCACGTCCCCTGGCAGCGCAAGGGCATCCCCGGCCCCTCTGTGCCGGACCGCCTGCGCCACAGCCTCGAGCTCTTCTTTCCGGCGCGCGAAAAGGCCAAGGCTGGCCCCGCGGCCGGCGAGTTCCATCGCCAGGGCCCTGCCAATACCGGTTGAGGCGCCCGTAACCAAGACAGTCTTCCTATCGAAACTCTCCATGCCTCCGCGCCCCTCTGGCTCGTCCCCCCGCCTGTGCTTCCCGACCTGCCTCGGGTATAATGCGCTGTCTCTGCGCCGGACCTGACCGGCCAGGAGTCTTTGCGTCCTCCCTCTCAGGCAAGGCCCCAAGAACCATGGAAGACCACTTCGCCCATGACAGGCAGCCTGCCGGAGAGCCTACGCAGGGCCAAAAGGTCCAGACCGGGCTGATCGCGACCCTCATGGGCTCTGTCTTCACGACCATGCTGGGCGTGGGCGTGATTGCGCCCCTTCTGCCTGTCTATGGCCGCTCCCTCGGCGCTAACGGAATCCTCTTGGGAGCGATCTTTTCGGTTTTCTCCGCTTCGAGGACCCTGTTCACCCCCCTGACGGGGGCTCTGTCTGACCGTCTGGGCCGCAAGGGCTTCATGGTGGCCGGCCTGCTTGTGTATTGTATGGTATCCGTGGCGTACATCAAGGCCGAAACCCTGCCAGGCCTGCTGGCAGTCCGGGCCTTGCACGGTCTGGCCGCATCCCTCGTCATACCGGCTGCCAACGCCTACATGGGAGACCTGGCCCCCCCGGAACAGGAAGGCATGTACAGCAGCTTTTTCTTGCTGAGCTTCTTTACGGGCTTCGCCATCGGGCCGGCCTTTGGGGGAATCCTCTATGACCGATTCGGCATGAAGGGTTGCTTTCTCACCCTCGGCCTGTTCGCTTTCGCGGCGTTTGTGCTGACCTCCTTGCTCCTGCCGAGCCGCTCCGGCCGACTCGGTCGGCCCAGAGCGCGCATGGACTTGATCGGACCGCTCAAGTCGCCCGACGTGTTTCCGCTTCTGGTCTTCACGTTGGTGAGCGCCCTCGGCAGGAGTTCCATCGTTTGCTTCTTGCCCCTGTTCGCCCAGGAAGATCTGCACATCTCTGCAAGCCTCCTCGGAGGAATCCTCACGATTAACCTGCTGCTGGCCGCGTTCCTGCAAGTCCCTTCCGGCATGCTTGCAGATCGGTTTGACCGAAAGAAGATCATACTGCTGGGCACCTTGGTCTCAAGCGGAATGTTCGTCCTCCTTCCGCATACGAAAGATTTCCCGAGCCTTTTGGCCGTCAACGTCTTCATGGGCATCGGGATGGCTCTGGTTTTCCCATCCAGCCAAGCGATGGCGGTCACCTTGGGCCGCAACTTGGGAATGGGAAGCGTTCTTGCCTTCCTCCAGGTGGCCACCGGCACGGGGTTTGCCGCAGGCCCCCTGGTTTCCGGAGCGTTCTTCAAATGGTTCGGCATCAACTCGGTTTTTTATCTCTGCGCCGGCACGCTGCTTGCGGCCGCCCTGTATGGAGCTTTTTTCCTGCGGATCTCGCCCGCTGGGCCCGGGGGAACCCGCCCGGAGGAGCGCGCCGAGCCGTAAAGGCCTCTTCGTCAGACCTTCTGTTCTTGCCCCGGCGGCACGGCACCGGGGCTTCGAACCCCCCGATCTTCAGATCTTCCGTTGCAACAGGCGGCCCGCCGTGTTACCTTGCCTGCACAATCCTGGCCTTTGAACCAATGTCTCACGGGGAGGGGAATCGATGAGCTCCGATTTCCGCAGAGGGCCTTGGGGAAAGGATCCACGGCCCCCCGAGATCGACCAGTTCATGCGGGCCGCCCAAGACCGGATCCGAAGAACCTTCGGCGGAAGGCGGTTCCCGGCCGGGTGGGCTCTCGTCCTGATCGCCGTGGCTCTCTGGCTGGCCACCGGGATTTATCAGGTGAACCAGGACGAGGTCGGAGTGGTCCAGCGGTTCGGAAAGTACTCGCGGACCGTCAAGCCCGGCCTGAACTGGAAGTTGCCGTCCGGCATCGAAAAAGTCACGAAGGTGGGAATCCAGAGGATCTACCAGGAAGAGTTCGGCATGCGGACCCTCCGCGCCGGAGTCCGCACCGAATACGCGCCTGAGAGGCAGTACGAGCACGAATCTCTCATGCTCACCGGCGACCTCAACTGCGCCCTGGTCCCCTGGGTCGTCCGGTTCCGCATCGGAGATCCGATCCGCTTCCTTTTCCGCGTCCGAAACGTTCGAGACACCCTTCGCCACCTCTCCGAAGCCACGATGCGCCAAGTGGTGGGCGACCACAGTCTCGACGAGGTGCTGAACAAACGGGAAATCATCGCGGACCTGGCGCAAAAGGAGCTTCAGGCCGCCTTGGACCAGACCGAAAGCGGACTGGTCATCACAACGATCGAACTGGGCAGAACCAATGTCCCCGAGCCTGTGCAGCCTTCGTTCAACGAGGTGAACGCCGCGATTCAGGAAAAAGAGAAGCTCATTTACGAAGCTCAGGGCTCATACAACCGGGTTATCCCGGAAGCCAGGGGACAGGCTGAGAAGGTCATCCAGGAAGCCGAGGGCTACGCCGTGGACCGCGTCAAGAGCGCTGAGGGGGACGTGGCCCGGTTTCTGGCGCTTTACGAGGAATACGTGAAAGCCAAGGAGGTGACCCGGCGCAGGCTGTACCTGGAAACCATGCAGAGCATGCTTCCCAGGCTCGGCAGGAAGTTCGTGATCGACCCGGACCAGAAGTCGGTCCTCCCCTTGCTCGACCTCGGGAAAAAGGGGGAACAGAAATGAAACACCCCGTGCCCCTTACCATCGTGGGAATCGTCCTTCTGCTGGCGGCAGCCGGATCCTTCTACTCGGTCGACGAAACCGAGCAGGTCGTCATCACCCAGTTCGGCCGGCCCGTGGGCGCGCCGATCCGGGAGGCCGGGCTGCATTTCAAGATCCCCTTCATTCAGACCGTCAACAGATTCAACAAGAACATCCTCGAATGGGACGGAGACCCGAGCCAGATTCCCACCCTCGACAAGACCTTCATTTGGGTCGACATCTTCGCCAGGTGGAGGATCGTGGATCCCCTTCAGTTTTTTCTTAAGGTCAACAACGAAGCCGTGGCTCAGGCGCAGCTTGACGCCATTCTCAACGCCGCCACGCGCAATCTCATCCAGGCGCACCATCTCATCGAGGCCGTCCGGAACTCCAATCGGGCCATGGAGATCGTGGCCGGCCCGATTCGAGAGGAAGCCGTGCCTTACGTGACCACGGTCACCTACGGGAGGGAGAAGCTCACCCGGATGATCCTGGAGAATGCCCAGCCCAAGCTGCAAGAACTCGGCATCCAGCTCGTCGACGTGCGAATCAAAAGAATTATGTACATCCAGGACGTGCAGAAAAAAGTCTTCGAACGGATGATCGCCGAACGGAACCAGATCGCCGAAAAGTACCGCTCCGAGGGCAAGGGCGAAAGCCAAAAGATCGAGGGCAAGATGCAGCGGGAGCTCAAGACGATTCGCGCCGAGGCCTACCGCAGGAGCCAGGAGATTCAGGGCAAGGCGGATGCCGAGGCAGCCCGAATATACGCAGAAGCTTACGGCCGCGATCCTGAGTTCTACAGCTTCGTCAAGACGCTCGACCTGTACAAGAATCTGCCCGAAAAAGAAATCGAGATCGTCCTGGGAACCGAAAGCGACCTGTTCAAGTATCTCAAACAGACCAACCCGTAAGCGATCCTCCGGCGTCCCCTGGCCCTTGTCTCTGCGGCGCCGGCAACGAGAGGACCGTCCATGAAGAAGCGAGAAAAAGAGCCGGAGCGCACGTTCGTGTTCCGGGTCAGCCTGGAAGGGCAGCCCCGCGTCTGGAGAACGCTGGAACTCTTGGAGAAGCAGAGCCTCCACCACCTCCATCTCGGCATCCAGCAGGCCTTCTCCATCAAGGGAAGAGCTCTTTATGCCTTTTATCTGAGCGGGAAGCGCTGGGACTCGGACACCGAGTACGGAGGCCCCATGTCGGGCTCTCCGAAAAAAGCCAAGAAAGCGATCCTGGGCAAGCTGACCCTCGACAAGGCGCGGCCCATTCTTTACCTCTACCATTTCGAGAAGGAGCTTTGGTTCGAAGTGGAGTGGACCGATGAGAAAAGGGCTGAACCCAAGAAATCCTACCCGGTTGTCTTGGGGGGAGAAGGAGAGCTGGCCCCACCCCCACCGGCTTTCGACGAGTTCCTGCCCGCCCCCCTGAAATCTCTCGTCCAGGAACTCAAGCTCAAGGTGTTCGCTTGGGACCCCGCTTCGCCCAAGCCCCGCTCGCCTGGTGAGATCCAGGAGTCCAAGAAGCTCGTGGACGCTTTGAAAAAGCTGCTGCACGAAAAAGGCGAGTCGACCTGGCCTCTTTTGGAAGAGGCCACGGGCATGATCCTTGCGGACTGGCTCCTTTCCCTGCCCCAGGATTTCGTGCGGCGAGGACTCGCTGAGGATGCCCTCGATCTCTGCGATACCTTCTCCAGGCTCTGCGAGGAAGCGTATTTCAAGTGCGAAAAAGCCCTGGTTCTTGCCGCGATCGACAAGAAACGCAAGCAGAAGGCCGCTCTGGAACAGATTCAGCAGGTCGCTTTGCGCTATCCCCTTCTTGCCGAGGAGCTTACGAAACAGGTCGGGTTCCTGGTCGAGGCCTCCAAGGATCCGTCTGTCCACCTCCCGGAGGATCCCAGGATCTGGTCCAAGGTCGCCGAGTTCTTCTGGAAGATCGATCATGTGGGACCTGCCGAGCGATTCTTCCGCAGAGCCTTGGACCTCGCCGCGGACGACATTTACGAAAGAGAACTCATTCTGGCAAAGTTCGTGGCCATGCTCGAGGAAAACGAGCGACAGGAAGAGGCCATCGAACTGATCCGATCCGAGCTCGACCGGGGCTAGAGCCCGAAAGGGCTAGCCCAGGAAAACCTGCCCGTGAACGCTGTCACCCTTCTACCCGGACAAGACCGCCGCGTCAGGAGCGGACACCTTTGGATCTTCTCCAACGAGATCCGCGAGTTGGACCGGAGTCTCTCGCCGGGTGCTGACGTCCGGGTTCTCGACGGCAAGGGCCGCCTGCTGGGATCCGGGACCTTCAACCCCAGGTCCCTGATCGCAGTCCGTCTCCATGCGCTCTTCGAGGAACGACCGCTTGACGAAGAACTCATCCGGGAGAGGATCCTAGCAGCTTGGTGCGTCCGGACCCGGCTCCTCGGGGAGACAGCCGCCAGGGCGTGCCGGCTGGTGAACGCCGAAGGGGACTTTCTGCCCGGTCTCGTCATAGACCGCTACGAAGACTGCTTGGTGGTTCAGTGTCTCACGGCGGCCATGGACCAGAGGCAAGGGCTTGTCGTGGACGCCCTCAAGGATCTGTTCTCTCCCTCGTGCATCCTGGTGCGAAACGACGCGCCCGTGCGGGCTCTGGAAGGCCTGGAGGAAACCGTCCAGGAAGCCTTCGGAAAGGCGCCCGAAAGGGTTTCCTTCCGTCTGGAGCCCCTTTCTCTCGTTGCCGATATCCTCCGGGGGCAGAAGACAGGATTCTACTTCGACCAGAGAGGGAACTACGAGCTCATAAGAACCTTAAGCGACGGAGCCAGGATCCTGGACGCCTTCTGTTACACCGGCGCCTGGGGCCTTCACGGGGCCTTGTGGGGAGCGCGGGAAGTCCTGGCGATCGACGAGGCCGCGCACGCCTTGGAGATCGGCCAGGAAAACGCGCGCCGGAACGGGCTCTCGACCCTTCGCTTCGAAAAAGCCGAGGTCCTGGAAACACTCAAGAGCCTGGCCGCCGGATCCGAGCCTTTCGATCTCGTCGTTCTCGACCCGCCAGCCCTCGCCCGTTCCAAGCAAAGGGTCCGCGAGGCTTGGCAGGGCCATCTAAATCTCCACAAATGGGCGCTGCGCTGCATCAAGCCGGGTGGCTGGCTCGTGACGTGTTGTTGCTCGGCTCACATCGAGCCCACCCAGTTTCTCACGTCCCTTGCCCTGGGAGCCAGACAGGCCGGCCGGCGGGTCAAGATCGTCGCCAGCCGCGGGCAGGGGCCGGATCACCCGTGGGTGCCGGCCATGCCCGAAACCGCCTACCTCAAGGTTCACCTCGTCCACGCCTTGTAGCTGCCTTTCGACCCACAGGTCTCGGCGCGGCCCTTACGATTTCTTCACGACGGCCGTTACACGCTCCAAGATCTCCTCGGGCGACAACCTGCGTGCGGCTCCGAATAGGTTGGTCAGTCTCGGCCGCTGCCGCCAAGCGAAGCGTTCAGCCCCGCTCCTGTCGAAAACGAACACGGCCGGCTGGGGAAACCCATTGGGGTATTTCCGGATCTTGGCCATGGGGTGGCCCGTGCTTGTCCTCACGCCAAGGGCGCCGACCAGCCTGTGATCCGGATCCGACAGGATACGGAACGGCAGGCCGTGGCGCTCCCGGAATCTCCGATTGACCGACACGGGGTCTGAAGATACGCCAACCACTTGCGCTCCCAGACGGGAAAACGCCTCCGCAAGCCTCGTAAGCCCCTTCCAGTGGCTTTGGCAATACGGTCACCATTCGCCTCGGTAGAAGACGAACACCGTATAGTCCGCCTCTTTCAAGATTTCGCTGACAGCGATCTCAGATCCCGAGTCGTCCGGCAGCCGGATCGCTCCGATCAGCTCGCCCATTGCGTCCCTCCCTGTACGAGAATCCATCCGGCCTTGCTGACTCCCTCATCTTTGTTTGATATCCTCCAAGGCGGCTGGGATGCAAGGGAGGTGAATGTTCCCCTCTGAAAGGGCTCGGCGGATGCAGGCCTTCTGGTTCGACCTCGGAAACGTTCTGGTGAATTTCGATCACCGCAAGTTCTGTCGCGCTCTGGCCCGCCTCGGAGGCGCAGCCTCGGAAGAAGAAATCTACCGCTCCGTGCTCTCCGGCGGAGGACTGAACGAACGGTTCGAGACCGGCCGGATCTCGGCAGAGGACTTTTACCGCGAGGTCTCGGCACGGTGGGCGCCCCGGATCTCCCTGGAGCAGTTCCGCGAGGTTTGGTGCGATATTTTCCGCGAAAACCCGGGCATGGACACGGTCGTTCAGACCCTCAAAGGTTCGGCCAGACTTGTGTTGGTCTCCAACACGAACCCCTGGCACATGGCCTATCTTCTCGAACGCTATCCGTTCCTGGAGTGTTTCGACGCCCGTGTGTTGAGTTACGAGGTGGGAGCCCGCAAGCCTGAGCCCGAGATGTTCGAGGCCGCCCTGGCCGCGTCCGGAGCGCCCGCGAGCCAGTGCCTTTACTTCGACGATTTGGAGGAGCATCTGGCGGCGGCCCGCAGGCTGGGCGTCCACACCGCGCTCCTCCGGTTCCAGGGGCCGTGAGGTCCTGTTGAACGCAGGGGATTGAAAACGGCAACGGGCCGTTCTTTCGGGATGCCCGGGAAGGCCCCTGAGACCTGCGGGGATGTCCAGAGAAAGGGAGGACGAATTCATGCGGATCGCGCGACCGGGCTGGATCACGGATCGGATCCTTCTTCTGGGACGGGAGGAGTCCAACATGTACCTCCTGATAGGATCCGAGTACACGATCGTCGGCGGAGGGATGATCACGATCGTGCCCGAAGTCCTGGAGCAACTGGCCTCCTTCGGCATCGAGGAGTCCAAGATCACGAGGCTCCTCATCCTGCACACCCACTTCGACCACTGCGGCACCGCCCCGTTTTTCGCCAAGCGATGGCCCCACCTGAGGGTCGTGGCCTCAAAAAGAGGCAAAGAGCTGCTCGCCGACCCCAAGGTGGTGGCGAGCATCTCCCTCCTGAGCCAGTCCGCTCTCGCACAGGCTGGCATGGAGCAGAGGGCGCGGGAGCTGGGGCTCGCCTTCGACGGCGTGGAAGTCAAGGAGACCGTCGACGGCGGGGACCGGGTGAACTGGGGCGGCATCGAACTGGAGATCCTCGACGCCCAGGGACACTCCTCTGACTCCATCGCCGCGTACATGCCGGCGGAAAAGGCCCTGTTCGCCTCAGACGCCGGCGGCATCCCCTTCGGCGACGATGTGTTCGCCGCGGGCAATTCGAATTTCACGAAGTACCAGGAGACCCTCGAGCGTTTTCGGCGATACGATGTGAACATTCATCTCGCCGAGCACTATGGCGCTTTCACCGGAGAAGACGCGAAGCGGTTCCTGCCGCGGTCGATCGAGGCCGCGAAGGAGACCCGCCGCCTGATGGAGGAGTCCTTCAAACGGACCCGGGACGTGCAAAAGAGCACGGAGGAACTGACCGACCTCATCATGAGGAGGGCGCCGGAGTACTTCCTTCCCAAGGAAGTGATGGAGATGGTGATCGGTCAGATGATGCGCTACATCGCCAAGACACTCTCGACGCCGTGACCCCAGGGAGCCGCCGGCAGGCTCTGGGACGGAGCGCGCGCCGACCTCGCCAAAGATTCCAAAAGGCTTCTATCGGCTTTCGACGCCCTGGAGAGGCAAACAAAAGGAGGATCCGCGAGCATGGGCCAACGGGAAATCGACTGGGGCCAGGTCCAGCGCTGGGACGAGAAGTACTATCTCCATGTTAAGCAGGCCGCCAAGGAGTACAAGTTTCTGCCGGTCAGCCACACCGAGGGAAACTACGTGCACCTCGTGGGAGGGCACAAGGTCCTGGATTTCGTCAGCCAGATTATTGGTGCGAACCTGGGATACAGGCACCCCCGCGTGACGGCCGCCATCAAGGAGGCGGCGGACAAAATCGGTTTCGTGCAGGAGCTTTTCTGCACCGAGTACCGAAGCCGGGCGGCGAAGCTCATCCTGGAGGACATTCTCGGCCCTGACGAGTGGGCCGGCCGTATCAGGTTCGTGAACACGGGAAGCGAGGCCAACGAGCACGCTTTCGCGATCGCCAAGCAGGTCACGGGACGGCCGAACATCGTGACCCGCGAATACGCGTACCACGGCTCGACGAGCGGCGCTGCAGGTGCCTCCCGCAACCGGTTCTACCGTTCCACCTTCGCCTGTCCCGATTCTGGAGAGATCCGGGATGTGCCGAACTTTCCGGGAACGGGCTTCCATATCGTGCCCGCGCCCTACTGCTACCGCTGCTCCCTGGGGCACGCCTATCCCTCCTGCAAACAGGCGGACGGAAGGCTGGCCTGCATCCTCGCCTCCGAAAACCTGATCCGCACCCTGGGCCCGGAAACGGTCGCGGCCTTCGTGACCGAGATCTTCTACGGGGGCTCCTGCATCCATCCACCTCCGGAATACATCCCGCAGCTGCGCGAGATGACGCGCCGGCTCGGCATTCTCTGGATCGACGACGAGGTCGTCTGCGGTTTCGGGCGATGCGGAAAGTGGTTCGCCTATCAGCTCTACGAGGGCGTCACGCCGGACATCATGACCATCGGAAAGGGCATGAACGGGTGCGCCCTTCCCGGAGGGGCTGTGATCCTCTCCAAGAAGATCGCCGAAGAGGTGGGCCGATACCGGTACTGGACCGGAAGCACCCACGCCGGCCATCCGATCGTGGCGGCCAGTGTGGCCGCAGCGGTCGAATTCATGCTGGAGGAGAACATCCCCCAGGTTGCCGCCGAAAAGGGTGTGGTTCTCGCCGAAAAACTCCAATGGCTTCAGAACGAGCACCGGTGCGTGGGCTTGGTTCAGAGTGTGGGGCTCCTGGGCGGCTTCGAGGTGGTCAAGGACAGTAAGACGAAGAAGCCCTTTGTCGAGGAGGACCGGTTCGCGACCTTTGCCGGGGATATCTCCCGCTACCCGGAGGTCATGATCTCGGAGAGGTGCTTTCTCAACGGCGTGATGGTCGGCTCCAACGTGCCGAATGCGATCCGGGTCGCTCCGCCCCTCACGATCCGGGACGAGGAAATGGAGTTGGGCTTCGAGGTCCTCCACAAGGTGCTGGGCGAGATCGACGAGATGTGCGACCCGTGAGGACCGGTGAGGCGGCAGCCCGCCGCGGACACAGGGGAAGTCCTCGAGGATCTGTTGCACCTCGATTCTCAGAGGCCCTCCAGAGATTCCAAATACGCCTGGATCCTGTTGAGGGTGGGAGCTTCCGCATATTGGCGGGGATCGTTCATGTCGGCCTCGATCACGAGTCCTGGAATGCCCGTCTCCCGGGTCACCCGGTCCCGGATCAGGTACTGGCCCAGGGAGTAAGGTTTGCAGCTCCGATCCGAGTGGAGGAGAAAGCCGTTCGCCCCGTACTTGGCCAGCATTTCCTTCAGGATGCGCACCCGTTCCTCGAAGCCCTGGTTGATGTACGGAGTGAGATACGGCCTGGCCAGATCCCGGAAAAGCGTTTCCACCGTGGGAGACATCTGCCGGTACCCCTCGACGGACACGGTCATGCCGCACCAGGAACTCGTGTAGGTGGCCGCCACCAGGCAGGTCTTCCACTGGGCGAGCTTGTCACTCAGTTCTCTCAAGCGGAACCAGATGGGCAGGTTGTCCCACAGAAGCCGGTGCCGCTCTTCGGGTACGGCTCCCACGCCTTCCTCCACTCTCTGAACCAGTTCCTGCCTGAGCCCCTGGTAGTAGTCGATGCACTCCTGGGTGCCCCGCAACGTCACAATGGGGCCCATGTGGATGAAGGCGTCGAAACAACTCATGGGGGAAGGCTTGTGCGTGCAGGTATCCAGAATCTCGCCCCACAACTGCACGGCTTTCATGGTTTTCTCGAGCACGTCCAGAAAACGGTCATGGTCGAAGGGCCTGCCGGTCCGTTCTTCCAGAAAGCGGACGAACTCCCGCATTTGGTCCGCCACGTAATCCACGATCGACTCGTCGGGCCCGTCGTGCAGGAAGGGCATGTCCAGAACGAAAAGAGGCACACGGTAGATCCGGCTCACCTCTTCGTACCATTTCACCACCGTCGTGCAGATGTTGTTGCAGGCGAACAGAAAGTCGGGCTTGGGAAGGCCCATGACCGGGCTCTTTCCGGTAAAGATTTGGCCGAAATCCGTCCGGGCGTAGGAGCACAGGTCCTGGGAGTAGCCCCGCTCCTCGGCCGCCTGCTGGAGTTCGAGAGCCATCCGCTGGGCCGCGCACATCGCGGCGTGGTTCTCAGGGTAGACCGGCACAATGTCCATGGCATGGAGAAATTCCACGGGCGCGCCGCTCGTGAGCCAGGCCACCCTCCGACCGCTTTCGGGCGCTGCCTTGGCCGCCAGGTAGTAGAGAGTCATCACCTCCCGCATCTTGGAATAGGAGCGGAGCCTACGGCTGGTCGCGGCGTCCGTGGACATGGTCGGATTCTCCGGTTGCCGGTTGGTCCCTGAGGGTTTCCAGGAAAGCCTCGATGCGATTCCGAAGCGGTCCGGTCTCGGACAAGCACAGTTCGGTTTCCAGCGCGAGAACCGGCACTCCTTCCCTTTCCAGGCGATCCTTGAGGGCCGGCAGATCGAACAGCTCGGGTTCGCAAAATTTTTGAATGAACAGGATGACAGCACGGGCTCCGGTTTCCCGGACCCGCGAAAGGACCGCCCCAGCCCGTTCCAAGGTCGGGTCATGAATCGTCGAACAGGCGGGCTGCCGCAGGTACGCGCGAGCCAGGCCGTCAAGAGAGCCGTCTTCCTCCGGAAGGTCGATGCTGTAGAACAAGCTCCCCAATCCCATGTCATCGCCCACGATCCAGACCCCTCGCTCTTCCAGAAAGTTGAGAATCGACAAGGGACGGGGCATCACGCCCCCCAGGAAGATCCGGAGGCGCCCGTTCCGTTGCCCGGCCGGCAAAGAGCGGCCTCGCCGCTCCCCGGGGCCGGTCTGCAGGAGGGCTCGCAACCACTCGGCGCAGGCTTGCCTGGGCGCAAAGCAGACGGCCAGGACGATTTCGGCCATCTGCCGTCCCGACAGAAAAGCGGGATCGAGGCTTCTCAGCCGGTCGAGCTCCCGCAGGAGGCGCCTGTTTTCGTTGTAGAGGGCGCAGGCTTTCCGGATGGATTCTCCGTCGATCGCGACTCCCGTGAAGGATTCAAGTTCGGCCTTGAGCTTTTCGAGCCGGCTTCGCAGAAAAGCCGCTGCGCTGGTCCTCGAAGTCTGACGCGGGAACACGACCTCGAAACAGGGAACCTCCAGACACCCCTTCCAGACCTCCCCGAGATTCTGGAAGGCGTCGCAGGTCGAAGGGAACATGAACCCGTCGCACACATCGAGCCAGCCCCTCAGCGCCATCTCCAGGGAGGTGCGCGCCATGGAGCAGGCGAAACTCTGAAGCTTGGCGTCGGCCAGAAAAACCGGGGTCTCGGCGCCCCAGATGCCCACGGGATGGATGCCCGCAGCGTACACGAGCTCTTCCGGGCAAAAAAAGGGCATGCAGGACAGGCACCCCAGGACTTTTCCACCGGTTTCTTCTTTCCACCGCCGAACCGACCCGAGCGGGTTTGCCGCGATGCGGGCGATCTCGGCGAGGGCTTCTGCCCTGGACATTGCCTGAATCATGGTGCCTTCCCTCGGATAGGTCCCCCCGATGACAAGACCAAAGAGTGGGCGCAGCCCGCCCGAATTCAGAATACAGCGAGGCCGCCCAAAAAACCAATCCGGCCGGTCCACGGCCAGGGACGGCGCGGAGAGCCAAGGCCTCTCGTGGCCGCAGGCAATGGAGGGTCCGGCCTTGGCCAAGCGTTGACAACCTCCAGGGCTCCCTCTATGTTGGAATTCTGGCTTTGCCGCCTGCCCCTTTCGGGAATCGTGCCATGCTCGACATCGGCTTCTCGGAGCTTCTGGTCATTCTTGTCGTGGCCCTCATCGTGCTCGGCCCCAAGAAACTGCCCGAGGTTGCGCGAAGTCTGGGCCGGGGGCTCGCAGAGTTGCGCCGCACGTCCGAAGACCTTCGCAGGAGTCTTCTGATCGATGACGAGATCGCCAGCCGGTCCAGGCCCTCTCTGAGGTCTCCCGTCTCCGTCCCGCCGGCCCCACCCAGGAAAGAAACGGACCCGCTCAAAGACCGAAAGACGCCAACCGGGCCCGACCCAAACGAAGTCTCTTCCATAGAAGCCGCGGCCGGGGAGAAAGGGGAAGCATCCTGAGATGACCGATGACAAGATGCCCCTGACCGCTCACCTGGAGGAGCTGCGCAAGCGCTTGATCGTCTGCTGCATCGCGATCGTGGTGGGTTTCTGCGTCGCCTACGCCTTCAAGGAAAGCCTTTTCGAATTCGTGGCCAGGCCGCTCAGGGCCCATCTGCCGGAAGGCAGCTCCCTTCAATACATCGGGGTCGCCGAAGCCTTCGTGACGTACCTCAAGATCTCTCTCATAGCGGGCCTTTTCCTGGCCATGCCCGTCATCCTTTACGAAGTGTGGATGTTCGTGGCTCCGGGACTGTACGAAAAGGAAAAACGGTACGTGCTTCCTCTGGTTTTCTTCTCGCTGGTCTTTTTCCTGGGCGGTGCGGCTTTCTGCTACTTCGTGGTTTTTCCGTTCGCCTTCCGGTTTTTCATGACCTTTTCCGGGGAATCCCTTCGAGCCATGCCCACCACGCAACATTACCTATCCTTTGCGTGGCACATGATGCTCGCTTTCGGCCTGGTGTTCGAAATGCCGATCGCCTTTTTCTTCCTCGGCCGCATGGGCCTGGTCACCTACAAAGGGCTGGTCCGACAAAGAAGGTACGCCATCGTCCTCGTCTTCGTAGCCGCGGCCATGCTCACGCCAGGTCCCGACGTCCTCAGCCAGCTCCTGCTGGCGGGGCCTCTGGTGATCCTGTTCGAATTGAGCCTTCAGATCGTCCGCCTGACCGGAAGGAAGAGCCAGTGGGGCGAGGAGCCGGAAGAGGCTCCGGCGGGATGAAGGTCGGTCCAGTGGGGGGCCCCCACCCGGGGGACTGTCGAGCCGTTCCCAGGGCCGGTTCAAAGCGGGATATTGCCGTGCTTCTTGGGCGGGTTCGTATCCCGCTTGTTGGCCAGAAGCTCCAAGGCCTGAATGATTTTCGGACGGGTGGTCTCCGGCAGGATGACCTCGTCCACATACCCGAGCTCCGCCGCTTGGTATGGGTTGGCAAAGGTCTTGCGGTATTCGCGGATGAGCTCTTCTCTCTTGGCGGCCGGGTCCTTCGACTCTTCGATCTCCTTGCGGAAGACGATGTTGACGGCCCCCTCTGCGCCCATCACCGCGATCTCCGCGCCCGGATAGGCCAGGTTGACATCCCCGCGAATGTGCTTGCTCGACATCACGCAGTAAGCCCCGCCGTAAGCCTTGCGGGTGATCACGGTGATCTTGGGCGTCGTCACCTCGCAATAGGCGTAAATCAGCATGGCTCCGTGCTTGATGATGCCGCCGTATTCCTGGGCCGTTCCGGGCAGAAACCCGGGCACGTCCTCGAAGGTCAGGATCGGAATGTTGAAAGCGTCGCAAAAACGCACGAACCGGGCGCCCTTTTCCGACGCCTGGATATCCAGGGAGCCTGCAAGGAACTTGGGCTGGTTCGCGACCACACCGACCACCCGGCCGTTCATGCGGGCAAAGCCCACGACGATGTTCGGGGCAAAATGCTCGTGGACCTCGAAAAGCTTGCCGTGGTCCACGACCGCACGGATGACGTCCTTGATGTCGTAGGGCGCGTTCGGATCTTCGGGAACCATGTCCTTTAGGGCAGACTCCATCCGGTCCGGCGGATCCGTGGGCGCCAGCCTGGGCGGGTCTTCGGTGTTGTTTAGGGGCAGGTAGCTGAAAAGCTCGCGGATCATGGACAGGCACTCTTCATCGTCAGCCGGCGCGAAATGGGCCACGCCGCTCTTCTGGTTGTGGGTCATGGCCCCGCCGAGTTCCTCTTTCGTGACCTGTTCCCGGGTGACCGCTTTGACGACCTCCGGGCCTGTGATGAACATGTAACTCCCGTTGCGGGTCATGAACACGAAATCCGTGAGAGCCGGAGAGTACACCGCTCCTCCGGCACAGGGGCCCATGATGGCCGAAATCTGGGGGATGACCCCCGAAGCCATCACGTTCCTGAAAAAGATGTCCGCATAGCCGGCCAAACTCTCGACGGCCTCCTGAATCCGGGCTCCACCCGAATCGTTGAGACCAATGACAGGGATCCCATTCTTTATGGCCATGTCCATGATCTTGCAGATCTTGTTGGCGAAACTTCGCCCAAGGGTTCCTCCCAGTACAGTGAAATCCTGGGCAAAAAGGAAAACGGGCCTGCCGCCGATCCTGCCGTGGCCGGTCACAACCCCGTCTCCAGGAAACCTGCGCTTCTCCATTCCGAAATACGTACAGCGGTGCGTGACAAGCTGGTCGATCTCGACGAAAGTGCCCGGATCGAGCAGAAGGTCGATCCGCTCCCGCGCGGTCAGCTTGCCTTCCTCGTGCTGCTTGCGAACCCTGTCTTCTCCGCCCCCTTTCAGGGCCTGCGCGGTTCTCTTCAGAAGCTCTTGTCTGCTCTCGCTCTCGCCCATGTCGATCCTCCAGTGGGACAGCGAGCTGTCCCCTCCAAAGAAAAGCGCGCGACATGCTACGGGAAGAACAAGAACCCTGTCAATCGGCGAAACAGGGTCTTGGGAGCGCGAACGTTCGGATGCCGGTCGACGGGGCGGGCTGCGGATCGAGGCCAGAGGGAGGTGCCCCCTTCTCCCCTTTATTTCTTTTCACCGCGCTCCCGCAGGACAGCGGCAAAGGCAGCGTTGAGTTTCTTGGTTTTGCGGTCGGCCAGGTCCTGAAATTCTTTCCCGAGGTGTTGAACACGGTCCGGGTGATATTGAAGCAGAAGATCCCGGTACCGGCTCCGAATTTCCTCCATGGAAGCGCCCGGACTCACTCCAAGAATCTGGTAAGGATCGTCGGACCTGCGGTCACCCTCCGTATCCGCGCCCGTTCCCGATTCCGGCCCTTTCCACCCCTCCTTGGGGCTCGACCGTCCGCCCCGGGCCCGCGCTCGCGTTCCCCTCTTGTCCCGCTGCGAGCGCTGGAGATAGACGTAGCCCACGATCGCCGCCAGCAGGTCGTCCAACCTGCCCGGCAATCCCAGGAAGTCCGGCACCAGGTCAATGGGGCTCACGATGTAAAGCAGGATCAATACGAGCAAAAGCCAGGCAGGAATCTTGAACATGTTTGTCCCGCTCTGCTGAAACCCGTTGCCCCGGCAGGCACCCGTTCCAAGGCACTGGCGGTGTTGCGAAACTCGCGGTTTGGCCCAAAAGGCTGTCAAGGGTGCCTGCGAGTCCTTGCCGCCAAGGCAGGCGAGCTCAGGCTTCCAGGATTTCCAACCCGGAAAAGAAGAACGGAATCTCCACGGCTGCGCTTTCCGGGCTGTCCGAGCCGTGCACCACGTTTTTCTCCACTTCGCTCGCGTAGTCGGCGCGGATCGTGCCAGGTGCCGCGTCCTTGGGATTCGTGGCGCCCATGAGGTCCCGCACTTTCTGGATCGCCGACTCCCCTTCCAAAACCATGGCCACGACCGGCCCTGAGGACATGAAACTCGTCAGACTCGCAAAAAACCCCTTCTCTCTGTGCACAGCGTAAAAGGCCTCGGCCTCCTTCTTATCTAGTCGCACCATGCGCAGCGCAGCCACCCGGAGACCAGCTCGTTCAAAGCGTCGAATCACTTCCCCGATGAGCCCCCTTGCCACCCCATCCGGTTTGACCATGCACAACGTGCGTTGCAATGCCATCCCTCCTCTTTCTGCCCGTTCCCCGCTCAGGGCGTAAAATGTTACACGGTTTTATATTTACAACAAATGATTTTCTCTGCTCAGGCCTGCAATCCAGATCGAGCCCACAACTAACTGTTTTAAAAGAGTTTTTTCCCTTTTTGAAGCCCAGCAGATCCTTGACAGCCCTGAAAGACGATGCTATCGTATAATCAATCCAGAGAAAAAAGGCAAAACCAGGCCGCACCCGCTTCTTGTTTCGGAAGGGACGGTCCGGCGCCATTCATCCACGGGTGGGTCAGTCACATGCTTTCGAAGACCGTGCGAACAAACCTCGCATCACTCGGGGTCGGCCTTGTTTTGTTCGCCGGTCTCCTGTACTGGGTCCGGGCCTCTTCGGTCGTCGATCATCTACGTCAGGTTGGCCCTTGGATTATCGCGCTCATTCCTTTTTACGGGATCGGCCAGTTGTTTTTCATCCTGGCCTGGAGAGCCCTGCTCGACGAGCAAGGACGGGCAGTGGGCCTCTGGAAGCTCTCGAAGGCTTACCTCGCGGGCGACGCGGTCAACTATGTGGTGGTCAGCGGGAACCTGGCGGGCGAGCCGCTTAAGGCCCACCTGCTCCGAGACATGCTTCCTTTTGTGAAGGGACTGTCTTCGGTTACGGTCAACAAACTTTCCGAGGCCTTGAGCATGATCGCCTTTCAGGCCGTGGGGATTTTCCTGGCCATAGCGTTCAACTTGCTCACCACGGAGATGGCCTGGGGCAGTCTTCTTGTGTTCGTTCTCATGTCGGTTGCCATTTTCCTGTTTTTCTGGAGGCAGAAAAAGGGGCTTTTCGGCTGGGTTTTCCGGGGCCTGAGCCGGATCGGAATCGCCCGCGCCTTTTTCGAACGGATCGCCCAAAAGGCGCAACGCCTCGACGACCAAATCTCGGGCTTCCATTTGGGCGGAGGCCACCAATTCAGAGTCTCTCTCGTGTTGAACTTCTGCGGGTGGGCCGTGGGCGCTGTGGAAGGTTACTTTCTTCTCAAGCTGCTTGGCCTGGAGGCGACCATCCCGAAGGCTTGGTCCATCGAAGCCATTACGGTGCTAGCGAACAACCTGTTCTTTTTCATTCCGGCCAGACTCGGGGGAAGCGACGGCGGCAAGGTGGTGGTCTTCCTCGCCATGGGCATGTCGTCCGCCCTGGGTCTTTCCTTTGGCCTTCTCAGAAGGGCCCGGGAATTCGTGTTTGCGGCCCTAGGCTTCTTGTTCCTCGTTCAACTGAATCCGTTTCGACAAAGACCCGCCCAAAGCATCCTAGAACAGAAGTCCCTTCAACAGACCGGAACCTCGGGGATCTGAAGGAGGAGCCGAAAACCTTGAAGACTCCGGCCTGGAATCCCGGCTCCCTCCGGGCTTGTCTGTTCGACTTCGGGGGCACGCTGGACGCGGACGGCGTGACCTGGCAGGAGAGGTTTTTCCGCATTTACGATAAGAACGGGATCCGGCCGGACCGGGAAGTCTTCCGCCGGGCCTTTTACGCGGCGGACGATGCCCTCATCGCGAAAGGAACCTTGCGGGGGGCCGGCATCGGGGAGACCTTGGCCCGTCAGGTAGACCTCGTCCTCGACGCCCTTGGCCTCCCTGACACACCTTCAACAGTCCGGGACGCGATCGTCGGAGAGTTCCTTGGAGACATCCAAAGGACGATCGAGCGAAACAAGCCGATCCTGGCCCGGCTCAGAGCCCGGTACCGCCTTGGCGTGGTATCGAACTTTTACGGAAACCTTGAAGAAGTCTGCGCCGACCTCGGCATTTCAACTTTCTTCGACTGCCTGGTGGATTCAAGCCTGGTGGGCGCCATGAAACCTGACCCGCTCATTTTTCGGGCCGCCCTGGACAGAATGAGTCTAAAGCCCGAGGAAACTCTTTTCATCGGCGACAACGTCACCCGGGACCTCGAAGGGGCCAAAGCCCTGGGAATGCCCCACGTGTGGCTCTCGGGGGACACTCACGGCGGGCTGGGCCCTTGCTGCCCGGGCGACCCCGTGATCCGCTCCTTGCCAGAGGTTCTCTCCGTGCTTGAGCGCGGATGGGCTGCGGGCACAGAAGAGGGAAGGCCGTGAAAGCTGGTATTTTCGCAGCCGGCATGGGTTCGCGCTTTGTAAAGGCCGGTTGGGACCAGCCCAAACCGCTGATCCCGGTCAAAGGGATGCCGCTGGTCGGCCGACTGCTCGAGAATTTTTTCCAGGCGGGCGTCGAAAAGGTCGAAATCCTCCTGAACGCCGAGCCGCGGTTCGATCCAGTCGAAACCTACCTGAGGAACCACCCGGAGGCCTCCCGGATCGGCCTTTGCCGAAAGACCACGGCCAGTTCTTACGAAAGCTTCTCTCTGGTGGCGGCCCGCCTGGGACCGCCCCCCTTCCTGCTCAGCACGGTAGACACTCTCTTTTCAGCCGAGGAACTCAAGAGATTCCTGGACCTGAGACAGTATCCGCCGGATTGCACGCTTGTCCTGGCCGTGACCCGCAACCGGGGTGACAGAAAACCCCTCTGGGTCGAGTTGTCGCCCGAAGGGCGGATCCTTGGGCTGGGCCCGAGCGCCAGCGACCGAACCTTCGTGACCGCCGGGCTCTATCTCGTCCTGGCACCTCTGCCGCTGCCCGTCCTTTTTCCTGTGCCTGCCCTGCGGGACTACCTGGCTTCGGTCGCCAAAGGGCCCTGGAAGGTCTGGGGCGCAAAGTTTGAACAGGCGCTGGACATTGATTCTCCCGATGACGTTCGAGCCGCAGAGGGGCTTTTATGACCATCGGTCCACTCTTTATAGAAAATTCTATGGGTGTTCGGTATTCTATTGACAAATCAAAAAATTTTTTATATCAAATCCTGAAGTTTTGCCTGTTCCTGTTTACGGAAAGACCGTTTTTCCTAGCCTCGGATCGGTAAAGAAAACCCAGAAAGCCAGGCTGTTGCGAAGACAGGCAAACAACCACTAAGCGAGGTAATCATCCCATGATTGGAATCTTTCGGGAGGAGGTTTACTCCCCCAACCGGGTGGAGGACGATGCAGCCATTCTCCGCCTCACCGCCGAAGCCCTGAGCGCCGAGGGACTCGACATCCAGCTCGTGCGGCCCCAGGACCTTTCTGCGGACGCCACCCCGGACATGACCTTCGCCATGTGCGAGGGCAGCGACTGTCTGAAGATCCTCAAGAGCTGGGAGGCCCGGGGATATCCTGTGTTCAACAGCCCTCGAGCGGTCGAGAACTGCCATCGGTACCGGATGCTCTCGCTCATCGCCGGGACCCCGATTCCTTTCCCCAAGACCCTGCTGATCCGGACCCACGAGCATGTAAACGGACAGTTCGATCTGAGCCGGGGCGTTTGGGTCAAGCGGGGCGACGTGCACAGCACCCACCCCAGCGATGTTCGCTTGATCCACGACCGGTCCTCCCTCGAGGAGGCCCTGCAGGCCTTTCGGGACCGGCTGATCACGCAGGCGGTGCTCCAAGAACACATTCACGGAGACCTCGTCAAGTTTTACGGGATTCCTTCCCGCAAATGGTTCCGTTTCTTCTACCATAAGCCCGACAAGGTGAACGGCCATCCCTTCTCCCCAGAGAAGCTGCAGCGCACGGCGGAAACAGCCGCGGCAAGGCTTGGATTGCAGGTCTTCGGGGGCGACGTGGTCGTCACCCGAGACAGACACTACATTATCGATATCAACAGTTGGCCGAGTTTCGCAATTTGTCGGGAAGAGGCCGCCGACCAGATTGCTTCCTTCCTTTTGGACCGGTATCGCAAATGGGAATCCCACCAGGGCCTCCAGCGGAGGTTGGCGTGAGCGCGGGGGAGAGGACGCGGGGGGATTCCCAGGACGAACCAAATCTTTTGTCCGAAGAGCTCTTCCAAGAGGAACAGCTCTATCTGGCCCCGGGCGTCCAGAGCATCTGCCTTCATTCCCGCCTGGTCATCGACCGGGGCAAGGGAGTGTATCTGACCGATGTGGACGGTCGGACCTTCCTGGACTTTTTTTCCGGGGTCACGGTCGGAAGTCTGGGCCACTGCCATCCCAAGTACGTCTCGGCGCTGAAGGCCCAGCTCGAAAAGGTAACCTTCGGCAGCTTCACCACCCTCCCCCGGCTCCGGTTTCTGAAGAGGCTGGCCGAACTGGCGCCAGGAGAACTTCGAAGAACGCAGCTCTACAGCGGCGGCGCCGAGGCCGTCGAAGCTGCCATCCGTTTGGCCAAGGCGTACACGGGCCACTTCGAAGTGATCGGCTTCTGGGGAGGATTCCACGGCAAGACCGGCGGGGTCCTGGGACTGGTGGGAGACCGCTTCAAGCACCAACACGGCCCCATGGCGCCAGGCCTATACCAAGTGCCTTACGCCAACTGCTACCGGTGCCCCTTTGAAACCACCTACCCGGCGTGTTCTTTCCTGTGCGTGGAATTCCTGAGAAAGACGATCCGCCACAACACGACCGGCAGTATCGCCGCCATCCTGGTCGAGCCGATCCAGGGGACCGCCGGGAACGTTGTGCCCCCTGCCGGATTCCTCAAGGAACTCTTGGGAGTGGCCCGCGAGAACGGAGCGCTCCTCATCGCGGACGAGATGATCACGGGGTTCGGCCGGACTGGGAAACTGTTCGGAGTCGAGCACGAGGGAATCGTCCCCGACATCCTGACCCTAGGCAAGGGGATGGGCGGAGGCTTCCCAGTGAGCGCCCTTATCTCCACCGATGAAATCGTCTCGGCTAGGCCTTTCTCCCTACCCAGCGCCAGCTCCTCCAGTTATGGGGGGAATCCCCTCGCCGCAGAAGCGGCCCGGGCCACGCTGGAGATCTTGCTCGAAGAAAAGTTGGTCGAGAACTCCAGGGATCAGGGCGCCTGGATCCTCGCCGAACTCCAGAAGATGGCCGAGCGCTTCCCCTTCATTGGTCAGGTGAGGGGAAGAGGCCTTATGATCGGGGTGGAACTGGTCCGGGACCGGAAGTCCCGGGAGCCCTTGTCGCCCCAGGCCTCCCAGGCAATCTTTCAAATCGCGCTACAGGAAAAGATCCTCCTCATGATCACCTCCTCGGCCATCCGGATCAATCCGGCTCTGACCCTTTCCCGAAAGGAGGCTGCCGAGGGGGTTGAGATTCTGGAACGGATTTTCCACCGAGTTCATTCGACCGGCACCCATCTCCTTTAGCATTCGAGATCGCGGGCTGCCCCCGCCCTGGAATGCAAGCGTCGCATTCTTCGTTTGGGTCCTGCAGCTGAGTGAATCCCATGGGCTTTGCCAAAAGGAGACCCCGGCCCTTTCGGGGCGCGATCGTCGGTTTCGGAAATATGGCGGAGAAAGGGCATCTGCCGGGGTGGCGCACCCTGAAGGGGGTTTTGATCACCGCCGTTTGCGACCCCAGGGCCGAGCGGAGGTCCTTGGCCGAAAAGCTCCTCCCCGGGGTGCGTACCTACGCAAGCTGGGAGGAGCTTTACAAGAAAGAACCCCTTGATTTCGTCGACGTCTGCACGCCGCCGCCCTTCCATGCCGCCGCCATCCTGGCCGCCCTGGGCCGGGATCTGAATGTCCTTTGCGAAAAGCCTCTAGTCGGAACCCGCGCGGAGTACCGGAAAGTCCGAACCATTGCGCTCCGGAAGAACCGGGTCGTCTACCCGGTCCACAACTGGAAGCACGCGCCTGTCCTGGAGCGGGCCCTTCAATGGATTGGCCAGGGCCTGCTTGGCCAAGTCACCTACAGTGAATTCCACACGCTCCGCACCCGACCGGCCTCGGGTCTGACAGCCTGGAGAGGGCAAAAAGGCGAGGCAGGAGGCGGAGGGATCCTGCTGGATCACGGTTGGCACGGCATCTATCTCCTTCTCGGCTTCCACGGTGAGCGCCCCCAGGAGGTGTCGGCCTGGACCGAGCCGCACCCCGGAGGCAGCCGGACCGAACACACCGCCCATCTCCAGATTCATTTTTCCCATGGAGTCGCATCGTTGTTCCTCACTTGGAACGCTCCAAAACGCCACAATTCGGCCCGCATATACGGGGAAAGGGGACTCGTCCTGATCGAAGACGACCGGATCGAACTGAGGACCGCCGAGGGACGAGTCGCCGGAGCGCGGTTTTCAAGCCCCCTTTCCGAGGGGTCCCATCATCCGGACTGGACGGCGGGCCTGCTGGCGGATTTCCTGGAGGCCCTCAAAAACCCTTCGTTGGCGCGCCGGGCCTTGGAAGAAGCTTTCTGGTGCCTGGAGATCTCTCTTCTCGCCTACGCCTCGGCCCGAAGCCGGGGGCGCCGCATGAAAATCCCGGCACCCGGGAGGTCTGAATGATCGACAAGGCGGTCGTGGTTCTTTCGGCTCCGTCCCGCGTCAGGCCCCTTGCGCGTCTCGGGGGCTTGACTCTGCTTGAGAGGCTCCTTTACACAGCCCAGTGGGCCGGAATCCGCAGGGGAGTCGTGCTTGCCCTGGCGGCTCCGGACCCGGACGCGGAGCGGCTCGTGCGGGAGGACCCGAAGAACAGCGGCTTCGTCTTTTTTGAGCTTGGCGGGAGCAAGGGAGCCGCTTCTTTTCATGAACTCGAGGAGTGTCTGCAGGGCGAGCTGGCCGTGCTTTCGACCGAATGCATCCTGGATCGCGTTTTTCTCCGGGACCTTCTGAACCGGCCCGAGCCCCTCGTGCGGCCGGTCCTCGTCAAAGACAAAGCGCCTGCAGGAGAAGCCGAAAGCACCGAGGCACTCCCGGCCGTCTCCCTGGTCCCGGCAGGGGCTGCAACCTCTCTCAAGGGGGTTCTCCTGTCCGAGCAACCCGTGGAGGCCACCGCCAAGTTCCTCAACAGCCTGCAGGATTCCGAGTGCCTTGAGCCCGGCGAGCCGGCGCTCATTCCGATCCGGGGAAGCAGCCCCCAAGAGCTCGAGCAAGCCCAGAAGAGCCTGTTCCGGAGCCTCATCAAGCCAACCGAAAGCTATCTGTCCAAGAACCTCGAGCGAAGGATCTCCCTGTCCGTCACGAAAAGACTTGTCAACACAGCGGTGACACCCAATCAAATCAGCCTCGTGTCGATCTGCATGGGTCTTGCGAGCGGATGGCTTTTTCTGGGACCCCACCGTCTCCACCACGTGGCAGGGGCGCTGCTTCTGTGGCTTTCCAGCGTGATAGACGGATGCGACGGAGAGATTGCCCGTCTTAAGTTCCAGGAGTCCCGGATCGGCTCGGTCCTGGATTTCCTCGGGGACAACCTCGTTCACATCGTGGTCTTCTTTTGCATTGGTTTCGGCCTGTACAGGGCGGGAGAAGGTTCGGTCTACCTGGCACTGGGCATTCTGGCGGCCCTGGGGACCCTGGCGACCGCATCGGCGGTTTTCTGGAGGGTGTTCCTGAAGGGCGGCTCGGAGGAGATCATCACCTTTTCCACGCCGGTTCGCGTCGAGGAAGCGGCCTCGGCCAGCAACGGACTCCGGCGCAAGATCGAATTTGCGGACAAGATCAGCAACCGCGACTTCATCTACCTCATTCTGGCCCTTTCTGTTGTCGACGGCCTCTGGATCTATGCCTGGCTGAGCGCCTTCGGCACCTTCTTCTACTTGGCCTACCTGCTCCACCTTTATCGGCGGATGGGACTCGTCAGCCGAGCTTCTCCCGCATCCTCCGCTTGAGTTCCTCGTAGGACTGCTCGCGCAGAATCTTCTGCATCTGGCTGCGAAGGTCCGTGACCAGGCTGACACCGTCCAGGAGCACGTCCTCCAAGAGCCACTGTTTGTTTAAGAGCCTGAGCCGGTACCCTACCTCGACCATGCCTTCTTCCGGGTGGGTGACCACGGTTTCAACCTCGGCCTTGTCTCCGTCCACCTTAACCTCTTCGATCTCGACCTTCGTGCTCTTGAAAAACTCCGCCGAGTTCGGGTATGCCACCTCCTCTAAAATCTGCCGAAAAAGGCTCAGGAAGTTCTCCTGCTCGCTCTTGGGGAGTTTTTGCCACGTGTCGAGAAGGCACGACTGGCTCACGCCCGCGATGTCGATGATCTGGGAAATCCGGCGGGTTACGGCAGGATCCGGGTTGTCCTTGTCGCCTTTGGACAGGGTCTCCACAGCGACGAGAAGAGCTTCGACCGTGGACTTTGGATCCGGCGATTCACCGGAGGCAGAGCCCAGGAGCCCCAGGAGGAGGCAACAATTCACAGCCACGGAAACGAGGAGCCGAATCCGCCGATTTTTCATGTAGGTCTGGCCTTGTTTCACGCAAGGGGAAAGAATGATTCGTGATATCGGCTCAAGATCGGAGCCATCGCCCAAGCGACTTCGTGAAAGCGTAGCAAATCCCTGCAAAGAGAATCAATCGGAGGCCTTTGCGCGAATCGGCGGCGAACGCGCCGCCCGGCGTTCCTGATGCCTTGACTACGGGCCGGCCTTTCCCTAGCGTCTTTATGCCGGCTTGCAGGCTGGCTAAGAATGGACCCGCCTTGCTCTTTTGAACCGACTCTCGTGGAGGGAACGCATGATGAAACCTTCACTCGGCACCAGGCCCAAACTGCGCCTCCCCCGCAGAGGGCATTTGGGTTTTCGGATCTGCCGCACACTGCTGCCCTTCGCAGTCCTCGGCTTCTGCTCCCTGGCGCCCGCCGTCGCCTCGGGTGTTCAGGAAGCTCCGGGACAAGAGGCCGACCAGCTGGAAAAGGGCTCGCAGAACGTTCGGCTCCTTACACTCGAAGAGATGGTAGAACTTTCCCGCCAGGCCAGCCCCAAGCTTTGGAGTCAACGGCACATCATCGACCAGGCCGAGGCGCAGCTCCGGCAAGCCCGAGCCGGCAGGCTTCCCAGACTCGAATATGTTCAGGTGGCCAGCCTGGTTCCGGAAGCCCGGGGCAACCCGGTTTATTCGCCCGACGACCGCTCCGAACTTTTGAGCAATTTGGGTCCCTTCACCCGGATCGAGATCACTGTGAACCAGCCCCTTTACACCTTCGGCAAGCTCAAAGCCCACATCGAGGCCGCGGACCAGGGCCTTGAGGCCAAACAGGCCTCGCTCGAGCGTTTCGAGCAGGAGCTCGTCCAATCGGTCAAGGAACTGTATTACACGGCCCAGCTCAACGAAGAGTTGCGGCGGCTCGTGTCCGACACGGTCGAACAATTCGAAAAAGCGGTCCAAAAAGCCGAAGAACTTTTGGAAAAAGGGGAAGGGACCCTGACCCAGCAGGATCTACTCAAACTTCGTTACGGCCTCTCCAGGGCAAGAGGAGAGCTTCTGGAGATCGAAAAGGGGCAGGCCCTGGTGCACAGCGCTCTTCTCCGGCTTCTTTGCCTGCCGCCCGGGGAGGACTTTGATCTGAAAGAAAAGAGGCTCAAGCCTGCGCCGGTCGAGCTTCAAGACCTTTGTTCCTATCAGCAGAAGGCTTCCCAGCGACCGGAATGGAGACAACTTGCAGCCGGAATCGAGGCCAAGAAAGCCGAATTGCGCGCCGAGCAGAAGACCTGGCTGCCGGATCTGTTCCTGACGGGCCTGTTCCGTTACGCCGTGGCGCCCAATCGGGACGAGCAGGACAACCCCTTTGCCGTGGAGGAGTTCAACTATCTGGAGGGAGGCGTCCTCCTCGGATGGCGTCTGGCCCTGGATTTCGGGATTCCGGCCCGGATCGCAGCAAAACAGGCCGAGGTCTCCCAGCTTCTTCAGGAGCAACGGGATGCGACCTCAGGAATGCTCTTAGAAGTAGAGAAAGCGTGGCGGGAGGCCGAGCAGAAGCAGAAAGCCCTCTCCTACGCCGCCGAGGCGCGAAAGAACGGTCGAGCCCTGGCTGCCACCGCAGCAAGCAGTTTCCACTTGGGGCTGGGTGAGGCCAAGGATGTCTTCGAGGCCTTCGGGATCTACACCGAAGCGGCCGCCCAGTATTACCTCGCAATCAAGGACTTCAACCTGGCCGTGGCAGAACTCGAACGGGTGACGGGCCAAAAGCTCCAAGGCCCTTCCGACTGACCGACTCTTTCAGCGCGCGATCAAGGCCTTGCATTCCGCGGAGAGGCTCGCTTCGTGCTCTTTGAGACATTTCAGTATGCGGCCCTGGCCAGGCTCGACGCCCTTGCAATACTCGCTCACGTCTTTGCTGCAAGCCTGATCCCAGGATTCTTTCTTGGCTTTGATCTCCTGGCCTTTGTCGGCCAGGAAAGCCTGACATTCTTTCGATAGATCCGCCTTGTGTTCTTTCAGGCAGTTGAGCACGGCGCCTCCTCCCGGAGACACGCCTTTACAATACTGATCGACATCCTTGCCGCAGGCCTGATCCCAGGCATCCTTCTTCGTCTTCACATCCTGTGCCTTGCCCGCCAGGTATGTCTTGCACTCCGGAGACACCTGGTCCATCTTTTCTTTCAGGCAATTGAGGATCCGCCCTTGCCCCGGCTCCACGCCCGCGCAGAGCTTTTCCGCATCGGCCTTGCAGGCGTCCTCCTGGGCTGATCCGGCCGACGGAAACGAGGCCGCCAGAAGCACAACGGATACGCAAAACGCGATCATGGCCACGGACATTCTTTCCATTTCCCGCCCTCCTTCGTATTGCCCTTGCTCCAATGGGAGACCGCCCAAAAACTTTGCACCAGGCTAGACGTGGGAACCGACGATGTCAAGGCAAGCTCGGGTCGGCCCCTTTGGGTAGCTTGACCCAAGAGGGTTCTGTGTCTTAGTGTTTTGGCATGATGGAGAAAGAAAAACCAAAAGAACAGGACGACCCGGAAGCGAAGATGCAGGAAACGGAGCTTTCCGCCGACCGTCTTGCCCCCAGTCTGCCGGCCCAGGGGGCCCCAGCGATCGGCCGCAAAGTCGTTCTCGGATTTCTCGCTCTGGCTATCTCGCTCATCCTGTACCTGTCCTACCAGATTTTCCGGCCTTTCCTTCAAGTCTTTATCCTGGCCGGAGCAACTGCGATCCTCACCTACCCTGTCTACGATAGGATCACACGGCGGCTGGGTGGAAGGCCGACACTCGGCGCGGCCTTTACGCTCGTCCTGCTGGTCCTGTTGGTTGTCGTGCCGGTCACCTTCTATTCGTCTCTGCTCTCTCTGGAGGCCGCCAATCTCACCCGGGGGCTCAACGCGGCCACCATTCAAGAGTACGCGCACCAAGCGGCTGAGCGGTTTTTGCCTGAACGGTTCGACGTCGTCCACTTCCTCAAGGAACGGCTCGGCCCGGGAGGGATTTTCGAAAGCGACTATTTCAAAGGAGCCGTAAACGAGATCGCCTCTGCGGCCAACAAGCTGGTGCAGAGTTTTATCGCCGGCACGGCCTCTGCCCTGATCAGTCTTGTGTTCTTTTTCCTGTTCCTGTTCTTTCTCTTGCGAGACGGGAGAAAACTCGGAAGGGAACTCATGCAGTTGAGCCCCCTGGAAGCCCGCGACGAAAGGGACATTTTCACCCACCTGACGAAAACGATCCGGGCCATCCTATTGGGAGGCGTTTTCGTTCCCATCGCCCAGGGGGTTCTTTCCATGATTGGCTTCGCGGTCTTCGGCCTGCCCTCGCCCGTTCTTTGGGGTTCCCTGCTCATCGTGGCCGCGGTCATACCGATCGTCGGAGGCACGGTGGTGTGGATACCTGCCGTGGTCTATCTGGCCCTTGCCGGTTCGACCTGGCAGTGGGTGGGCCTGCTCATTTACTGCGTCCTCGTCGTCAGCACCGTCGACAACATCCTCAAGCCGGTCATCCTGAGAGCAGCGGCCAACTTCCACCCCATGATCGCCTTTGTGAGTGTCCTGGGGGGCATGATCGCGTTTGGCGTTTTCGGATTCATTCTGGGGCCCGTGATCGCAAGCCTCCTGCTCAGCCTGCTCCGGATTTACAAATACGAAATCTTGAAATTGCCCAAAACCGAGTCCACCCTCTGACATGCCGCTCAACAACCAACCCTCCCGGCGAACCTCGCGGCGCTCTTCATGGCCCTGGAAGGAGGCTGGAAAGGAGAACAACCTGCCCCTTTCGGCTCAAAGGGAACGGTCGGCCCTAGCCAGCAGGCACCCAGCCAAGGCGGCCGTGAGGGATGGCCAAAAAGACGCGCGGCCGTTGTGCCGAATCGAGCCTCACCGCGGAATGGCGCGGCGCTCCGCCAGGACTCTCAGCAGACTTGGCAGGAACACAAGGGCGGCGACCAGGCAGCTTCCGACCGCAAGGGAAAGGAGACTGCCGATGCTTCGGATCCCCTGGTGATGGGCCACCAGCAAGGAGCCGAAGCCGGCCATGGTGGTGAGCGAAGAAAGCAGAATGGCCCTGCCGAGCCTGGAGCCCGCAATTCTCCCTTCTGCCGAGGGGCTCTGCAGGAAATGCCTGACAATATGGATCCCGTAGTCCACACCGATGCCCACGAGCAGGGGGATGATCACAAGATTGGCCGGATTGAAGCTCAGGCGGGAAAGCCGCATGCCTCCCAGTGCCCATAACCATCCCAGCACCAAGGGAACCAGGGAAAGCCCGGCAAGCCGGGCGCTCCGGAAATCCAAAAGCAGGATCAGGACAATCGCCACCGACGCATAGATACCGCCCTGGATATAGGCTTCCAGCAGAGACCGCGTGGATTCGTAATTGAAGACCGCAGGTCCTGTCACCTCAGGGTTCACGGTTCGAAGCTCGTCTACGAAGCGCTTTTGCGGTTTGGGCTGCCAGACGTCTTCCTTTGCATAAATCTGAAGAAGCCATTTTCCACTTTTGCCGAGGTACCGCTTCCGGAGAAGCTCTGGAATCCCTTCGACCGTAACAGGGGCCGGGTCGAGGGCCGACGCGGTGAGAATGTCCAGCTTTCTTCTAAAATCCGCAGCCAGTCGTTCCTGATAAGAAGCGAGCCTTGAGGACAAATCGCCGGAGGCTTTGGCGGCTTCCAAGCTCCGAAGAACTTCCTCCGTCCGGTATCGAGCGCCCGAAACCGTATCCGGCGCCGGAACCCCCGTTGCCGGTTCCTTCGATCCTCCGGTCTCCTTTTCTTCCTCTTCCCGCAGCTTGAACCGGATCCGGGAAACCCACCGTTCGACTCGGGCCGGATCCGGAGTAGCCAGATCCGCGCCGGCAACTGAAAGGCCTTCCAGGAGCGGTCCAAGGCTCCGGACCCGCTCCATTCTCTCTTCCAGGTTCTCCGGCAAATAGGTGGCAAGGCTCTCCACTTCCCGCACAGAGGGCAAGGACTCATACTGCCTCGTTCTCTCGCGCGCTTCTTCCAGGGAGTTCACCATGTCGACCGCGAAAATACTGGAATTCCCTTGGGCCTCGACAAGCCGCAATTCCCAGTCCACAGCCTCGGTCCCGCGGGCCTGGAGATTGAGAAGATTGTAATCGAATCGGATCGGGCCGACCGGAAGGAAAGCAAAGAGAGCCACAAGTCCGCTTAAGGAAAACACCCAACCAGGATGACGCGAAGGTCTATCGAGAATTCGCTCGAGAAGCGAGGGACGGTCGTTGACGCTCGTCGGCGAGGCGTCCTGCCGCCGCCAGAGAAGTCTTTCCTTCAAGAGGAGCAAAGCCGGCAGAAAGACAAAGGCGGAAACGAGGCAAAAAAAGACCCCCCACCCGGCGATCCAGCCGAATTCCCTCAAACCCCGGAATTCACCGAGGGCCATGGCCAGGAACGCCGCCATGGTCGTAAGGCCGCTGCTCAGGACCGGCCTGCCCACCCTGCGGTACGTCTCTTCCAGCGCTTCCCGGACGGAACGGCTTCGAACCAGCTCGGCTTCGTAGCGGGCCACAAAATGAATGCCGAAGTCGATCCCCAGCCCGATCAGGATGCTCCCGAAGGCCATGGACAGGATCGTGAGGTGCCCTACGGTCAGGGTGAGCCATCCCAGTGTCCAGACCACGCCCACCGCCAAGGCCACCACGGCCAAAAGGGGCCTAAGAGCGTGGCCGAAGCCGACAACGAAAAGGACCATGACCAGGACTAGGGCCAAAATCGATGCCCGCGTCATGTCCCGAAGACTTACGGACATTTCCTCCGAGTTGAGGGCCGGCGTTCCCGTGATACCGACCGAAACGCCTGGAATCTCCTCGGCCACGGCTCGGATGTGCCCGCGGATTCGCTCGATGGCTGCACCTTCCCGGTTGAAGCTCGTTTCGACTTCGCGCAGATAGGCCAGAAGGAAAACCCATCCATGATCTTCGTCCACCAGATATCCGTCCTCGCTCAGGCTCCCCTGGCCCACAAGAAAAAGCTTCCAGGGGGATCGGAATCCACCCCCATCGATCCAACGGGATAGGCTCTCCATGGACGCGCTGAGGATCTTGAGATCTTCGGGATCCACGCGCTTTTTTTCGGGCTTTCCCTTTTCTTCCTCGGTTTCTTCCTCGCCGAATAAGCCCGAGACCGCGGTCCGGACCAGAGCTTTGCTGATCTGGGTGTTCATGGTCTCCAGAAACGTGACGAGGTCCGGCGATGCGGCCAGACGCTCCAGAAGCTCCTTGTGCTTGGTGATTCTCGTTCGGATGGTTTCGAGGTCCTCAGAGTCCAGAAACAGGAGCGCCTGCCTTCGGAAAAGCTCCAGGGGAATCCGGTAGAAAACCTCTCGCACGGATACCGGGTCGGCCTCGAGCCTCTGACCGAGCAAGGACGCGAACGCCTTGGACCGATCGAGGTCATCCGAAGAAAGAACCAAAATCAGGTAGTCATCCGGAAATTCCTGACGGTACGCTTGGTAAAGCCTCGCAGGCAGGGTGTCCTGGGAAAGCAGGACGTTCCGTTCCGTCCAGAATGTAAGGTGCTCGCCGCTATAGAGAAGGCTCGCCGCCGCCAGGACGAGGGCGCCGACCACCAGCATTAGGGGCCGCTTGACCACGAGGTCACACAGCCGCGAGAAGATTCTTTCCAATCGGCCCTTGGTCTGCATCAAGGTCCCCAGTGCGTAAAGGGCGCCGAACGCCGGATTCGGTTCGATCGAGCCGGCTCACGGCCTCTTTCAAGGATTCGTTTTCACGGGCTGGTCCGGCACGCCGAAATACCCGATAAGACCCAGGACGACCACTGCCAAGAAAAAAATCAGGAATGCGACCAGGAAACAGGATCGAAGAGGACGTTTCACTTCGACAGAGGGATCGATCTGAGGCGTGCCGGCAGCCGCTCCGCAGACCCGACAGGCCTTGATGGCCCAGGGTAACAGCGCCCCGCAGGCAACGCATCTCTTGGTCTGCCCCGGGGTCTCGAGGCCCGGAAGGAGCCAGAGCAAAAGAAACGCTCCAATGCCGAATAAAAGCCCGGCCAGAAACCATCCGACCGTATCACGGCCTTTCTTTCTCGCGAGCCGCCAGCTAGCGAAGGCGACCGCAAGCTGAAAGGCCAGAAACGCGAGAGCGCACCAGAGAAGCTTCTGAATTTCATCCATGCCCGTATCCCCGCTCCCGGTCCAGTCCTTGTACCCGAGCCCTCTCGGGGAGTCAAGAAACCACAGGACGAAACCCGTCGGTCAACCGTCCGACAGGCAGGAAACAGCGCCGCCCCTCATGAGCTCCGGGAGCGTCTATCAGCCTTGATTGACAGACCGCTCGGGGTTCCCTATTGTCTCTAAAACTGAGATTCACGATGGACATCCGTGCAACCGCTTCCAGCGTTTTGAGGTTCCTTCTCGCCCGGCAGAAGACCGTGCTCATCGCCACGGCCGGCGTGACCCTGTGCACCGCGCTCTCGGCCACCCGTCTCACAACGAACAACAAGTACGAGACCTGGCTGCCCGCCAGGGAGCCTGTGGCCGAATTGCTGCGAGAAACGAACCAGGAGTTTGCGGCCAATTCCCTTGTTTTCGTCTGCCTGGATTTCGGCCAGCGCGGCGTTTTCGACGAGGCAAGCCTGCGAGAAATCCGGCGTCTCACGGAGCGACTCGAAGAACTTCCGGAACTCTTCTTCGTCCTGAGCCTTGCGAATTTCGTCGACATCCGCGCTTCTGAGAAAACCATCTTCGTAGAAACCTTTCTACAGGATTTTCCGCAGGGCCCGGAAGAGACCGAGCATATCCGATCGGCGGCCCTGTCGAATGAGCGGCTCGCCGGCACCCTGGTTTCCAGGAACGGCCGGTACGCGACCATTCTCTTGAACGTGGACGGCCGCTATGACGAAGTGCGAGTGGCGGGCCAGGTGGAGCGCCTTCTCGCAGAAGAAGCCCGAAACCTTCCCCACTTCGTGGGTGGCTATCCGGCCCTTGCGCACGCCATGGACGGCTCCATGGAGAGGGACCTAAGGGTGCTGCTTCCCTTCATGGTGGTGGCAATGGCCGCGATTCTGGCCTTGGGACTGCGCAGCCTGACGGGCGTCGTTCTGCCCCTGAGCGTGTGCCTCCTGAGCATTGTCTGGACCCTGGGAACCCAGGCGGCGTTTGCCGTGCCCATGAACCTTCTGACGCCCGCCGTGCTGGTGCTCCTGTTCGCTCTCGGAAGCGATTACGCCGTGCATGCCGTCAACCACTGGCAGCGAAACCCCAGTGTCGTATCCGCAGGAACAGAGATCGGACTGCCCATTGTCATGTCCACCCTCACCACGGTCTCTGGCCTCCTGACCTTCGGCGCCACCAAAATCCTGCTTCTTCGGAACTTCGGGTTCGAACTTGCCTTTGGGTTGTTCGTCGCATGCATTCTCACTCTAACGTCCCTGTTGTGTTCTCTGGCCGCTATCGAAAAGTTCAAACGTCGGGCTGTGCCCCATCGGTCCTGTTCCAGGACGCCTCCGCCGAGTTGGATTCTGCACAACATCACCCGAGTCTCTCTGCGCCGGCCGGGCATGGTCCTCATGACGGTTTTGATTCTTCTGGCTTTTGCGGCCGTCGGAATCCGGCGGATCCACACGAATGTCGACTATGTCACCTTCCTGCCCGAGGGCAGCAAGGCACGAAAGGGACACGAGATCTTCAAGGAAGAATTCGGAGGCGTGTATCCCCTCGCCCTCTGTTTCGAAGGCGACTTGGAGGAGCCATCGCTCCTGCAGCATCAGCTCCGCATGGAACATTTCCTCAGATCGAACCCCCAGCTTTCTGGCTTCACCTCCATGGCCTCCCTGCTTGCCGAGGCGAACCGGCTCGTCACGGGCGTCTATGCCATTCCCGAGAGCCGGGCCAGCGTAGCAGAGTTGTGGCTCCTTCTCGAGGGGCAGCCTTTCCTCAAGACGCTCGTCAACGAGCGCAGGCAAAAAGGACTTGTCAACGCGCTGATCCGGGACTCGGACACCGCGACCATGACGGGCCTGGCCCGTTTCATCTCAGCCGCCCTTCCCCACGGATCCAGGGACGAGATGCTGGTTGTTGAGGTTGCCCGGCTGCCCGCTGAGGCCCGAAAGATCGTGGCCTCCGTACGCCTGCGCGCAGCAGCCGAGGAACTGGCCTGGCTGGCGGCCGGCTATGACCGGAGCGGCCCGTGCGACCCTGCATCCCTCCTGAAAGCCCTCGAGGCTTCATGGCCCGAGGCTGCTTCCGCGCCTCCAGATGCGGCCCTTTGGGAAAACCTCGCACGATACCTCAGGGAGGATACGCCGGCGGAAATGAGCGAGCGGGCGGTCGCTGCGGTCGTCGCGGCCTTCCAGAAGCGGTTCAGCCAGGATCCCAGTGGAGCGTGGCTTCCTGAGGTCGAGGAAATGCTAGCTCAAGAGCAGGCCCTTCCCCAGGAAGATGCGGTCCTCGCCTGCGAGGGCGCCCTCGCCTTCTGTCAGGAGCAACTCCGGATGGCGCGTGCACAGATGCTGGCCGACTCGGTGCGTCAGTTCCTTCCAGCAAGGGCGGCTGAAAATCCTCTTTTCGAAAAACGGGCCCAAGGCGTTTTGTGGAGTCTCCTCGGAGATCGGCCAGCCCTTTCCCGGTCGGCTTTACCCGAGTCCCATGAAATCGAAAGGGCCGTGCTCCAGAGGATCCCCTTCCGCCTTCAACAGACCGGCGCTCCTGCAATCTTCGAGACCTTTGAGGAGCTGCTCATCCGAAGCCAGGTCCAGAGCCTGCTTTTGGCTGTAAGCGCGGTGCTCGCGATCGTCTCGCTTCTCCAGCGCTCCTTCAAGAAAGGCGTTGTCCTGGTGATCCCGGTTCTCATTCCCCTCGTGATCATGATCGGCATCATGGGCTGGGCCGGCATCCCCCTGGATTTCGGAACGGTGCTGTTCGGAGCCCTCATCATGGGTCTGGGGATTGACGGCTGCATCCACGTCCTTTACTTCGAGGCCAAGATGAGGCACGAGGGCGCACCGGCAGAGAAGGCCGTGGCCCACACCCTCGGACACGTGGGCAGAGCAGTTCTTACGGCCAATACGACTACAGCGACCGGATTTCTTATGCTGGTCTTTTCCTCGAGCCAGGCCCTAAGGAATTTCGGCCTGGTCAATGCCCTTGCGATCAGCCTCGTGACCCTGTCCATCCTTCTTGTGCTGCCTCCTCTGATCCAGGCAAGTCGTGTGCTCGAGAACGAGAAGGCCCCGAAAGCCGAAAAAACCGTTGACAGCAGTGCCCCCCTGAGGCTATAGGCATCAAGATATCCTCGGCCTGGAAGCGATCCTGGCTCCGCTCCCGTTCTGGCCGGGCATGGACTCCGAAGAAAAGAACGCCCATTGCAAGGATCCCCATGACAGGCCCAGGCTCTTTGCCCCTTGTGCAGCGTGCCCAGGAACTGTTCGGCAGACCCCGCGGCGACTGGCGAGCCATTGACGAAATCATCTACGGTTGGCCGGATTATTTTCACAGGCCCCTTGAGGAGATCGAGGCACAGAGATTTCGTGCTGTGAAGGAGTCCCTCGCCCATCATTATGAGAAAAGCCGCTTCTACCGGCATCTGTGCCGGGCGTACAATTTCCATCCGGACGAAGTGAGGGAACCCCGCGACCTTGAACGGGTTCCCATGATCCCGGATACGTTCTTCAAGGAGTACCCGGCCGAGAAGCCCCGCGAGATCTTTGAGTGGCTTACCCGAATTTCGACCGCAGAGCTGGGCGATTATGATTATGCCGGCAAATCCCTACAAGGATTCTTGCGATGGGCTGAACAGCGCCTGAGCGGCCTCGTGAATCACTCTTCGGGCACAACAGGCCATTACAGCATCATGTTCCGGGATCGCATCACCTACCAGCGGTTCTACTATGCGGGAATCCGGGCCCTCGTGGAGGCCGCGCCCGATATCGGCGAGGATCCGCATTTCGTGTACCCCGGCTCTCCCCGGACGTACTTGACAGCCGGCAGGTGGCTGGGAGAAGCGGCCACGATCCTGGGCAAAGACAAATGCCACTTCCTCACCGATCGAGAAGTCAGTATGGAGGTCACCCGCCTTCTTTCCACGGGCCGGCCCAGGGGGTTCCGGGAGCGGATCCTGCTCGTGGCGTTGCGTAGAGCCATGGCGCGGGGGGAAGACAAGCTTCTCGAAGTGCTCGAGGACCTCGACCGCAAGAAGCAGCAGGCGATCTTCATCGCCCTCCCGTTTCAGGTTTACGGGATCATCCTCAAGATGAAACAACGAGGCCTCAAGTTCCGGCTCGGGGATTCCGGGACCGTACTGTTCACGGGCGGCGGGTGGAAAATCTTCGAAAACCGCAAAGTCTCGGCCGCCGAGTTCGCAGCTGCGGTCCACCAGACCCTAGGCGTACCGCCCGAACGCACTCTCGACCTGTACGGCATGTCCGAGATGAACGGCCTGGCCATCTCGTGCAGCGCCGGATACAAGCATCTCACGCCCTGGATCCACCCCTTCGTGCTGGACGACGAGCAGGGAAATCTAGGATACGGCCAGTGGGGACGGTTCGCCTTTCTTGATCCAGTGGCCAACAGCTATCCCGGTTTCATCCTCACCGGAGACCGCGTCCGGCTTTTCGAAAAGTGCCCTGCCTGCTCCAGGACAGGTCCTGTTCTCGACCCCGAGGTGGGCCGCATGGCCGGCGCCGAACCCAGAGGGTGCGCGAATCTCATGCGGGGCCTCATGGCCAAGGAATTCGAAAAGGCAGAGAAGCAAACGGGGTGACGTGAGGTGTCAGGACCCAGACAGTGGATCGAAAAGGGGTATTTCCTTAACGGGCCTTGGCTCCGGACCCTCGGGCGGGCCCTTCCCTCTCTGCTGGCTCTCATGGCCCGGCACCCCCGACTCGTGGCCAACGCAAACCGCGCCTGCCCGGACGGACCCGAGAACCTCAGGCCCGCCGAGCTTCCCTACCGCATTCCCTCTTACCGTGAGGGCATGGCCTTCTGCCACTCAGACGAAAGATATCTCAGACCCACCCACCTCTGTAACCCCCGTGAGCCCGACATCATCGCCATGGCCCACGAACTGGGCTCCTTTCAAAAGCCACCCTGGGCTTACGCCGAGAGCGTTTTCCGGTTCGTGAACGCTTCCATCCGCGTGGATTTCTCCCCGCCGAAGAGCGCCCTGGAATGCCTGCGCGCCGGACACGGCACGTGCATCGACAAGATGTCGCTGTTCATCGCCCTTTGCAGGGCCGGCGGAATCCCGGCACGTTACAGACTCTATAGCCCCCAAGGCGTCCAAGCCCTTTACGACGTCTACCTCACAGTGGATCCCCTGCTGCAGAAGTGGTACGACACCCTCGGGTTTTTCATTCTCCACGGCAGCGCCGAGGTCAAAATCGACGGCAAGTGGGTCGTGAGCGACGTCTCGGGAGATTTCTATCATATGGCGGCTGCGGGAATTCCCATCCCGCGATTCGGGGAAGATCCGGCCGAAACCTGGATCCGCCCGGCAGGTGAAGTCATGCAGCCCGAGGGGCTTCCCTTGGGCTTCCGCACCCTGGTTGGGATTCCGTTCCGCATTTTCCGGGGTACCGGCAGATCCATCAACCGAAGCATCCAGGCCAATTACGAGAAGGGCCGCGAGGTCCTGGCGAAGATCTCCCTCGAGGACTATGACCGCGAAATCCGCAAGACCTACAAGCCCAGATGGCGCGAAAGCGCCCGGATCGCGAGCAGAGTGCTCCGGGAAATGGGAGACGGCCCATAAAAAGCCTCTTTATGTCGAGGGGCCTCGGTTGTGCTGTTCGAGCGACTCCGCTCTTCGTGACAGCCGGCTGCGGCCCAAACGGTCTTTCCATGAGCTTCAGAAGTCTCATCGAATCCCTTCATGGCCGAGGCAAGATTCTGACGATATCGAGGCCGGTCTCTCGACATCTCGAGGCGGCGGCTGTCCTAAACGAGGCCGGGGATCGGCCTGTCCTTTTTGAGCGGATCGCGGAGAGCCCGTTTCGGGTCGCGGGCAACCTTTTTGCGAGCAAGGAGTCGGTCGCGGCCGCTTTCGGCATCGACCGCTCCGATCTGCTTCGCAAGATGGCCCATGCCATCGCCAATCCTTCCAAGCCTCGCGTCGTTGAGCGCGCTCCCTGCCAGGAGGTTGTGGAGGAAGACGTGGACCTGGATCGCCTGCCCATCTTGTTCCATTGCGACCGGGACGGCGGCCGTTACGTCACGAGCGGCGTCTTCTGCACCCGAAGCCGGGACGGAACGCCCAACATGGATTTTCACCGGGCCATGCAGATCGGCCGGGACCGCTTCAGCATCCGCGTGGTGGCGGGCCGGGACTTCGACGCGCTTCTGCGGCGGGACGGCGCACTGCCCGTCGCCGTATGCGTCGGGAATGGCCCCAACGTGCTCCTGGCCGCGGCCACGTCGGTTCGGCCCGGGCTGGACGAGCTTGAAATCGCCAACACACTCGAGCCCCTTGCGGTCACGCGGGCTCTCACCTTCGACGGCTGGATCCCGGCCGAGAGCGAGTTCGTGCTCGAAGGGGTGGTACGCCTCGACGAACGGGCGCCCGAAGGCCCTTTCGTGGATCTGACCGGGACCTACGACTTTATCCGGGAGGAGCCGGTCTTTCAGGTGACGCGGATCACGCACCGCAAAGACGCCATCTGGCACGCCCTGCTTCCGGGCCGGGGGGAACACAAGACGCTCATGGGCATGCCGAGGGAGCCGACCATCTACCGGGAGGTCGAGTCTGCCGGCGTGCGGTGCCTGGACGTACATATCCAGCCGGGCGGATGCAGTTGGCTCCACGCGGTCGTGCAGATCGAAAAAAAGCGGCCCGACGACGGCCTTCGGGCGATCGAGGCCGCGTTCCGGGGCCACCGGAGCTTGAAACACGCGTTCGTCGTGGACCCGGACGTGAACCCCTACGATCCTCTCGAGGTCGAGTGGGCCCTGGCCACCCGGTTCCAGGCAGACAAAGATCTCCTGATCAAGGCAGCGGAAAAGGGAAGCAGCCTGGACCCGAGCGCAGACCCGGCCACGAGCCGCACGGCCAAGTGCGGCTTCGACTGCACCAAGCCTCTGGGCGAGGAGTCCCGCCGCTTCGAGAAAGCCCTCTTCCCCCGGTGCGACCTCGACGCGTACGTCGAACGCTCATGAGCCGACTGCCCTAGCCCGCGCCCTTTGGCTCCCCCGTTCAATTGTCTAGCCCATCGCCTTTGCAGGATCGTCCGCAACTCTTTCGGAGTCCAGAAACCGATTCCTCACAAACGGGGCCTGACCCCCTCGTTACGAACGTCCCCTCACGCCGAGGGCCAGATAATCTGTTAAAGATAGGATTTTGATCCCTTGATATTCCCGCAGGGAGAGCATTGCCCGATCCCCGGTCACCACAACGTCTGCATGCCCAGTCAAGGCACACTCCAGAATTCGGTTGTCCGCGTCGTCTTTGAGCACCCTGACTTTCATTCTGGGTTCGCAAAACTCGCAGATTTCAGAAAGAAAGACTGCCACACGGGCCAGTTCCTCTCGGTCGCGGCTAAACTTCCTTGAGAGGGTTGCCAGGAGTTCGTTCAGGATGGCCTTGGAGAGGATCAGAACATCCAGACCTTCGACGATCCTTTGGATCGCCTCCTCAGCCCGGCTGCCTGGGATCACGAAGGCGGAAACAAAGATATTTGTATCGAATACGACTCTCACTCTTTGAGCAATCGCTCTAAGTCTTTCTCGGTGAGAACGCCCTTTTCCTTTGCCTTGACGCTCCAGTATCCCTGAATCCCCTTGAGTTCTCTCCTTAACCTTTCGACCCTGGCGAGACGGAGGGCTTCCTGGATGACAGCGCTCAGGCTTTTCCCCTCGGCTTGGGCAATGCTCTCGGCTTCCCTAGCCAACTCGGCTGGAAGGGAAATCGTTTTCTTGACTGCCGTTCCCATGGTATGTACCTCCCGGTATGAAAAAATACTACTACCCCAGGCCCCTTGTGTCAATCGGGAGAATGACATTGGGGGGAATCTCCGGCGTAGACCGAACCCTCACGAGGCGGTTGCCCTGGCCCGCTCGTCAGCAGGCGAAATCGTAAGGGTGGTAGGGAGGTTCGGCTTTTGCGATCCAGACCGCATCCCCCCATGCCCATCGCCAAGCCGCAAGAACAGCGGCACAGGCGGCGATCAGGTGATCGCTCGTCGTTCCCACGGCGCAGACCCGTTCCAACCTCTGCCCTTCGAGGAACTCGAGGATCTTGAGCCGGGCGAGAGCGTCCTTCTTCAGACGCCGCACGGAACGAACATCGGCGCCTCGGAGAGCAAGCGCCGCTGCCGGATGAACCTCCACGATCCGGGGCGGCTTGGGGGCCAATGTCTCCAGACACCGGGCCACGCCCATCCCGCGGAGGGTCAGATACGCCATTTTCGTCAGGGTCGGCGCCATAACAGAGCCTGGCGGCAGACCAGCCCGGACGGCCCTCATCCGGAGTTCACGGTCCCGCTCACGGTCGCCCCCTTGCGGATTGTAGCTGAGGGGTCCATCGAGGCCAACGAACACTTCGGACCGAGCCGAGAGGGAAGCGATCAGACCCATGAGGCACGGATCGTCCGCTCCGACTCTGGAGCCTGCGTAAACAAGCCTTGCGCCGTCCTCTCTGAACCAGGCGACGCCGGTTTCCGAGGGATTGCTCGGGCCGGAAAGATCCACGCCGACGAAAAACTGCATGGGATTCGCTCCCGCGAAGCGATGCGAAACGGATGACTTCGCCTCGAGCCTCCGGAAACGCCGGATTAGGGATCCGGACCCGAGAAGCCCGTGCGAGTTCTTGAGAAATTTTGAGGCTGACGGGCCCTTCTCGTCAAGCAAAGGCGCCTGCCTCATGTCTTGCGGCCGAGCCCTTCGGAGATCTCCGCATTCAATCTACAGCTCCGCGCGCGTCCTCCAGCTCACTTTATGTCTCCCCCGTGCTCGCTTCACCACGGATTTGGCGCAAGAGATCAGGGCGAAGGATCCGAGAGGTGTGAGCGAATCCCTCCGGCCTATGCACTAAGGGCCGGAAACGTCTTGAGACCCTCTTCCCGGGCGGCGCACAGGAGGCGCTCATCAAAACAGGTGAAAAGAAAATCGGAAAGAAGCCTCTGGCGAATAACAAGAGCCGAGGCTAGATGGATTAGGTCGAAGCCCCGAAGGGCATGCCGAACGACCAAACGGTCCACAAGCGGGTCCAGGTCGGAAGAAACGTTCAGGCGGATCAGGCTCTGCCAGTCCCGTCGAAAGGAGTCAACGAGACTCCGCAACGTCCTCGTGGAGAGCCTGGTTTCACGGGCCTTCCTGTAAATCGTGGACAGGCACTCGGCGTACGCCACTGCGGAACACGCCGCACCGCGGGCCCCTCTCCACAGGGAAAGAACCTCCCGGGAGCCCTCTTCCTCGAAGTATCTCTTTAGAAGCGCGCTCGAGTCGAGATAAAGGATCACCGGCGACTCTCCAGAACCATTTCGGAAGCAGGCTTGCCGGAAAGGCGCAAAGGCTTTCGGATTCCCCGATCCAGAGCCCTGGTGGGGAGTTGCACGAAACCCTTTTCCACCAGGGGCCGCAGAGCATCGTGGAGCGAGGTGGCCGTTTTGCCCTCCCGAACAATTCTGGCCACGGGCTTCCCTCTGTCGGTGACCAGGACTTCCTCGCCCTCTTTCACGAGGGCGAGATACCGACTGAGCCGGTTCTTGATCTCCTTGATTCCCGCCGCGATCACAAAGGTCCTCCGATCGAAGTAGCTACTTTTACCACAATCGTAGCTACATCCGTCCGGCCTTGTCAAGCCTTTCTCCCCTTTGGAAAGACCGAGTCAGCGCCCCCTCAGCCCCAAGAATAACGGGATGGATGGAATCCGAGCGAGACTCTTATCGAAACGTCGAATCGTTCCGCCCCTCGGCGGGAAAGAGATCAAGATGGCCTAAGCCCGCCCGCCGAACGATCCTCCGTTCCTTGACGATGTCCTCCCGCATTCCCTATAGTGCAGGCAAATTCCTGCGATCCGCACTCCTTTTGTCTTCCCCGCGTCTCGCTATCGAATGGGCCCTGAAAATGAAAAACCCGCAAGGAGTCTTCCCATGGCTTACGAAGGCTATCGGCTGCTCAGAATCCGGCTCGATGGGGGTGTGGCCTGGGTCACGATCGACAACCCGCCGATCAACCTGCTCACCGTCGAACTTTCGGCAGAACTCTATCGATTCGCGGCAGAGGTCGCGGCCGACCCAAACGCCAAGGTCATCGTGGTCCAAAGCGCCAATGCCGACTTCTTCATCGCCCATTACGACGTGTCGGTCTTGACCCTGCTGGCCGAACAGCCTCTGCCCATGTTCCTGACGGACCTGCACGAGCTCAACAAAATCACGGAATCGTTCCGGCGGATGCCCAAGGTGAGCATCGCCAAAATCGAGGGCCGCGCCCGCGGAGGCGGAAGCGAGTTCGTGCTGGGGCTCGACATGCGGTTCGGCGCGATCGGTAAAGCCGTCCTCGCCCAGCCGGAAGTGGCGCTCGGAATCATCCCGGGCGGAGGCGGCACCCAACGCCTGCCCCGGCTCATGGGCCAGGCCAGAGCTCTCGAGGTCGTGCTGGGCTGCGGCGACTTCACGGCCGAGGTGGCGGAACGGTACGGATACATCAACCGAGCCCTGCCGCCCGATGAACTCGGGCCTTTCGTGGAGCAGCTGGCTCGCCGGATCGCCTCTTTCCCCACAGAGGCGATTGCCTTGGCCAAGAAGTCCGTTCAGAACGCGGCTGAACTGCCGGTCGTAGAAGGGTTGTTCGAAGAGACGGCCCTGTTCGGCCGGTCCCTCGCCACGGCAGAAGCCAAGCGCCGCATGCAGGCGTTCCTGCGAATGGGCGGACAGACCCGAGAGGGAGAACTCGATCTTTCGGCCATGATGGGCAAGCTCGCCGAGGAGCCTCACGGGTGAGTTCTTCCTCCGGACCGTCGCACCCCAACGGCCCCGGGGCCTGTCCGGAAGGGCCACGGAGTCGGCCGGCCCTTGAGCCTGGCGCCTCTTTTCACTAGCCTGGTTTCAACAAACCCCTTTTCGAAGAGGGCGAAAGGACCAGGGACGTGGATCTTTCCGAACGCGACAAAGACATGCTTTCGGGAAACTGGGGCCGGGCGGCCAAGAAGGCCATGGAGATCCTCATCGCCCTGGGACGCATTTACGGCGCCCGGCGCCTGATCGATGTGTCGAGCGTGCAGGTCTCGGGCGTGAGTTACGAAAATCTTGGCGACGCGGGCCTCGAGTTCCTCGAGGAAATGTCCGGCGACGGCCGCGCCGCGGTTAAGGCGACCCTGAACCCGGCGGGCATGGATCTTACGGACTGGCCCCGCATGGGGATCGACGAAGCCTTCGCTGCGCGGCAGCTCAGGGTCATTGGCGCCTTCAAACGGATGGGGATCCAGCCCACTTGCACCTGCACGCCGTACCTTGCGGGAAACCTTCCCGCTGCGGGCGAGCACGTGGCGTGGGCCGAAAGCTCGGCCGTCTGCTACGCCAACTCGATCCTGGGCGCCAGGACGAACCGGGAAGGAGGCCCGAGCGCCCTGGCCTCGGCTCTGACTGGCCGGACGGCCGAATACGGCTTGCACCTGGATGAAGCCCGCAGACCGGCCGTGACCGTGGAGGTCCGGGCGTCGCTGAAAGGACCTGCGGATTTCGGAGCCCTCGGCTTCGTCCTGGGCAAGAGAATCGGAAGCCGGATCCCGCTCCTGCTGGGTCTTTCGGAGGCATCCCAGGACGAATGGAAAAGCCTGTGCGCGTCGCTCGCCACTTACGGAGGCACGGCCCTGTTCCACGTGCCCGGCGTGACGCCGGAGGACGTTCCCGAGCCGTCAGAAAGGATCCGCTTGACGGCTGGCGACATCGAGGAAGCCTACCGGTCGATGCATGACGGCGCCGACCCGGATCTGGTGGCCATCGGATGCCCCCACTGTTCCCTGGAGGAGTTGAAACTCTTGGCGGCCCTTCTCGGAGGGCGGCGCGTCGCCAGGGAAACCTGGATCGCAACAGCCAGACCCGTGAAAGAAGCCGCGGCAGCCCAAGGGGTGGTCCAAGAAATCGAACGAAGCGGGGCCAAGGTTCTGGCCGACACCTGCTTTGTGGTGGCCCCGATCCGCGGCAGGTTCCGCTGCATGGCCACGAACTCGGCCAAGGCCGTATTCTATGCCAAGAGCAAGAACCGCTTCCGGACCGTGTTCGCGCCTTTGGAGCGGCTTGTCGAGATCGCTGTGGGAGAATGACGGCATGGTGCTTTGCGGAAGGAAGATCTTCGGAGGATCGGCGCAGGGTGAAACGCTTGTCTCGAGGGAACCCATCTCCTTTTACGGCGGCGTGAATCCCGACACCGGTGTCGTGGAGGAACAGGGTCATCCCCTTCAGGGAAGGTCGGTGGCCGACCGCGTGCTCGTCTTCCCGGGCGGGAAAGGCTCCACCGTTGGAAGTTACACCCTGTACCGGATGAAAAAAAACGGAACGGCTCCTGCCGCACTGGTCAACCGGGAGTGCGAGACCATCGTGGCGGTGGGAGCGATCATCGCCGAGATCCCCTGCCTCGATCAGATCGCCATCGAACGCATTCCGGACGGCGTTCGGGTCCGCGTCGAGGCCGATCTGGAAAGGATCGAGATCCTTGGGGGGAACGGCCCACAGGAGGACCCATCATGTCGGCATGGGAAAGAATGAAACTCGTCCAAGGAGACATCACGAAGGAAAAAGTCGATGCCATCGTCAACGCGGCCAACCAGAGTCTGCTCGGCGGAGGCGGCGTCGACGGAGCGATCCACCGCGCCGCGGGGCCGGAACTCTTGGAGGAGTGCCGGACCCTGGGCGGATGCGAGACCGGGGACGCCAAGATCACCAAGGGGTACCGGCTTCCCGCTCGGCACGTGATCCATACCGTGGGGCCGGTCTACCGGGGCGGAACCGCGGGCGAGGCGCAGAAACTGACGAGCTGCTACCGCAAGAGCCTCGAACTCGCTTCGAAGAACAAGATCCGGAGCCTCGCGTTCCCGGCCATAAGCTGCGGCGTGTACGGCTACCCGATCGAAGAGGCGGCCCGGATCGCCCTGAAGACCGTGGCCGAGTATCTGGAAGGGCACCCCGAAATCGACGAGGTCCGTTTCGTCCTGTTCTCGCAGAAGGATTTGGACGTCTACCGGGCGGCTTTCGAGAAACTGAAGAAGTAGAAAAACTTTCAGCGCCTGAACCGATACCCGCGGCCCCGAACCGAAAGAATGTGGCGGGGCCGTGAAGGTTCGGGCTCGAAATAGGTCCGCAGGCGGCGGATGAAGTTGTCCACGGTGCGTGTTTCCGTCTCCGGGTTGTAACCCCAAACCGTTGCGAGCAGCTCCTCCCGGGTGACCACCTCTCCCTCGCGCTCGATCAGAAGTTTCAAGATGCCGAACTCCTTCTCGGTGAGTTCGCGCTCGCCCTGAAGCCCGGCCGCTCTGCGGAGGGAAAAATCCACCCAGCAGCCGTTGCCGAAGGAAAAGACCTGGCCGGCCGGCACAGCCCGGTACCAGCTCCTCCGGCGCAGCATACCCTCGACCCTCAGCAGGAGTTCCCGCAAGTGGAAAGGCTTCGTCAGGTAGTCGTCCGCCCCGCTGGCGAGGCCAGCGACGCGATCCTCTTCCCGGCCCCGGGCTGTCAGGATCAAAATGGGGATCTGGAGGTCTTTGCGCCGAATCCTTCGGGCCACTTCCAGCCCGTCCATACGGGGCAGCATGAGGTCCAGAATGACCAGGTCCCAGCGGTCCCCGTCGAACAGGCGCAGCGCCTCCTCGCCGTCAGGGGCGATGACCGTTTCGTAGCCCTCGCACCTGAGGTTGTAGGCCAGCCCCTCGGCCAGATTCTTTTCATCCTCCACAAGGAGGATTCTCGCTCTCGGTTCGGTCATGGCTCGGATGAGACGCCGAGGCGAACCACAGGTCCGGACGGCGCCAGCTTCTCGGCGAGGGGCCGGCCAAGGGCAATTGGATGACAAAAGTGGCTCCCTTGCCCGGCCCTTCGCTTCGGGCCAAAATCCTGCCCCCATGGGCCCGGACAATGCTCGAGGCGATGTAAAGCCCAATCCCGGTGCCGCGAAGAACGCGCTCCTTAACCCCGACTGCGCGGTGGAACATTCGGAAGATTTTCCCCATTTGGTCCCGGGGAATTCCGACTCCCTTGTCCTGGAAGGACAGAACGCACCACTTTCCTTCCACCGCAAGCCTCGCCTTAAGCCAGAATCCGTCCGGCGAATACCGGACAGCGTTCTCCACGATGTTGTCCAGAGCTACCTGTAGGTTGTCCCAGTCCACGCGGACCCGAACGCCGCGGGCGACATCGAGTACGACTTGGTCGTCCTTCCATCCGTGCCGGCGCTTCTTTTCCTCCAGATGCTGCAGGATCCGTTCATCCAGTCGGACCCACTCGAAGCAGTAGGGAAGCCTGGATCTCTGAAGCTGGGAAACGAGCAAAATGTTGTGGATCAGAGCGGACAGCCGTTCGGTTTCCTCCTGCATCCTCCGCAGGAAAGTCTGCCGGTCCTCCGGGGAGGGATCGCGCAGGGCGAGGGTCTCCAGATAGAGATGCAGGGAAGCCAGGGGGGATTTCAGTTCGTGGGTCACGCTGGAAATGAAGTTCTGCTGAAGAAGGTTCAGGCCCGCCTGCTTCCGGTAGAAGGTGTAAATCACAATGATTCCCAGGAGCAGAAAAAGCATGAGAACCCCGGCGCCGAACCACACGATCCAGGGCGGGCCCAGTCCCTCGGGCCCGAATTGGAAGTTCAATGAGATCCTGCGAATCGTCTGGTAATTGTTTACCGAGTAATAGACCCACAGGGCGACCAGGCCGAGCCACGCCACGTTGATGAGAACGAAAAAAATTAGAGAGGAACGAAAACCCAATCCCCTTGACACGGATCCGCGCCTCGCCGAATGAATAGGGTTTCTAAGCCGGCTGTCATTTTATGCCAAAGGCCGTGGCAGGGGCAAAAGAAAGAAGGAAGCCAGAAGGGAGCGCGCCGGGGCTTTGACTTCTCTTTCTCGCCTCGGCTATGTTTCCTTTCAAATCAAAGAATCCCCGCCGTTTTCCTGGACCCCCCAGGCACAAGGAGCAGACCATGGACTTCCGACTCACGCCCGAACAGGAAGAATTCCGCAGGGGCTTCGCAGCCTGGCTTGAGAAGAACCTTCCACCAGAATTCAACCCCACCCGGTTTCGGAACTACGAATCCCACGAAGAATGGGCTCGCGCCTACAAGAACTTCCAGCGCAGGCTCTGGGAGGCCGGCTACGCCGGTATGCACTACCCGAAGGCCTACGGTGGACAGGGCCGGACCCTCATGGAAGAGGTCATCGTCTCGCAGACCATCGCCATGACCTGCATGGAGCTGAAGATTCCGGGGGTGATCACCCACGGGATGGCCGCGCCCACGATCCTGACCTGCGGCAGCGAGGAGCAAAAGCGGACCTATCTGCCCAAGATCCTGGACGGAACCCACATCTGGTGTCAGGGGTTCAGCGAGCCCAACGCCGGCTCGGACGTGGCCAACGTGTCTACCCGGGCCGTGCGGAAGAACGACCATTACATCGTCAACGGCCAGAAGACCTGGACGAGCTTCGCCCACATCTCAGACTATTGCATTCTGCTCGTGCGGACGTCGACCGAGGGTCCCAAGCACAGGGGCCTAAGCTACTTGCTTCTGGACTTGAAGCTGCCCGGAGTCAAAATCAAGCCCATGAAGCAAATCACGGGAGAGGCCGACTTCAACGAGATGTTCTTTGACGATGTGGCTGTGCCGGTCGAGATGCGGGTGGGAGAGGAGGGCCAGGGCTGGCAGATCGCCATCACGACCCTCATGTTCGAGCGCGTCGTGGGCGACTCCATCATGGGTGCCGCCTACGAAAAAAATATCCATCGCATGCTGGAGGTGGCTAGGACGATCAAGCGTTCCGGCCGTCCCGTGATCGAGGATCCGATCTTCCGCCAGCAGCTCGCCCAGAATTACATCGACTGCATGGTCCTGAAGTACCACGGCCTGCGGAGCCTCAGCCGGCAGATCGGCACCGGAATCCCGGGCCCGGAAGGCTCCATCGGAAAGCTCCTCTGGAGCGAGCCCAACCAGCGGATCTGCGAGTCCGTGCTTGCAATGCAGGGCCTCTACGGTCAGGTGATGAAGGGATCCCCGTGGACCATCCAGGATGGCCTCTGGCAGTACGCCTTCTTGCGTTCCAAGGGCAACACGATCGAAGCGGGCACATCCGAGATCCAGCGGAACATCATCGGCGAGCGCTGCCTGGGCCTGCCCAAAGACACGAGCCGGGCTGCGCGGCAAAAGTAGAGGCGATACTTCGAAAACCTCCCGGTTGCGCCCTTGGAGGCGGCGGGAAGCAGACAGTCCCTTGAGGAGCCATGCCATGGAAGTGAATCTCTCCGAAGACCAGATCCAGATGGCCAACCAGGCCCGAAGGTTTTTCGAGAATCTCATGCCCATGGAATACGTCCGCTCGATGCTGGAAGATCCGCGAGGGTACACCGACCCTGTCTGGAACAAGATGGCGGAAATGGGCTGGATGGGGATGTGCCTCCCGGAAGCATACGGCGGCTTGGGCCTGGGTCTTCTGGACTTGTCCGTGGTCTTGGAGGAAATGGGACGAGCCGTGGCGCCCGGTCCTTTTTTCTCGACCGTTCTTTTGGCCGCTGAAGCCCTTGTTCAGGCAGGCACAGAAGAGCAAAAAAACCGCTACCTGCCGCTTATAGCGTCAGGCACTCTGCTCGGCTCCCTGGCCCTCCATGAGCCCGAGGGGGGCGCCGACCCCGGTTACGTGCGAATGCCCGCGCGCCCCAGGGCGGGCGGATACACGCTCAGCGGGACCAAGCTCTTTGTCCCTGATGCTCATACGGCCCAGATTCTCGTATGCGTGGCCCGGGCCGGAGGAATGCGCCGGAAAGAAGGCGGGCTCGCCCTGTTTGTCCTGAAAACCGAAACGCCGGGCCTTACGACCCGTCTCTTGCCGACCATGGACGGGACGCGCAAGCTCTGCGCGGTTGACTTCAAAAGGGTCAAGGTCCAGCCGGAGGACGTGCTCGGAGACCTCACGAACGGACAGGAGACGCTGGAGCGCGTGTTGCAGAAAGCCGCGGTCGGCCTATCGGCCGAATGCGTGGGCGGCGCGCAAAAGGCCATGGAAATCGCGACGGAATACGCAAAGGTCCGGGTTCAGTTCGACCAGCCCATTGGATCCTTCCAGTCCATCAAGCACCGTTGCGCCCAAATGTTTGTGGAGGTTGAGAGCGCCCGTTCCGTCCTTTACTGGGCGGCGTGGGCCCAGGACCACGGCGACCCCATGGAGGCCGCCTTGTCCTCCTCCGTGGCCAAGGTCTACTGCTCAGAGGCCTACCGGAACACCTGCGCCAGCGCGATCCAGGTGCTCGGCGGAACGGGCTTTTCCTGGGAGCACGACATCCACCTGTATCTCAAGCGGGCCAAGGCGAACGAGGTGGCGTTGGGCGACCCCGTCTACCATCGGGAGAGGATCGTGCGATTGCTGGCAGGATGATCGGGGCCCTTCAGGACTTTTTTTCGTAAGCGGCGCCCAGGCTTTGGACGCAAGGGAGGACGCCCCGGACCTGGTCGGCGCTCGCCGAGGCCAGCTTCTGACAATACGATAGAAACTCCTTGGGCAGAGTGTCGGCACTGGCCCGGAGCCACCGAACGAATTCTTCAGCCGAGTCTTTGACCGCCGCTGTGCCTTGGGAGAGCCCGCTGCCGAGTCCCTCGACCCGGCTTGCAAGCTGTTTTCGAAGCCGCTGGAACCGCGCCTCCATCTCCCGACTCCAGCCGTCCAGCACACCGAGCCTCTCCTCATAGGGACGCATCTCGCCCAGAATCCGGCGAGCCAACAGGTTGCCCAGAATCCGAATTTTGGCGTTGTAGAACCTGTCGGACGAAAGGAGCAGGTGACGAACGGCTTCCTTCCAAGAGTAGAACTCGAGATGGGCTCTGGCGAGTTCCTGCTGAAGCACGTGCGGGGCGATTTTCTCCGGAACGACCGTCACGTGGTGGGCGTCGTACAGGTGCCACGAGCGACTCAGGATTTTGCCCTGTTCGGCGTACCGGGCAGAAAGGGGCGTCCCCGGAATCGGCGTCAGGCTGAAAAACTGGACCGTGTCCACCATGAGGTCCTTGGCGAACCGGACCGTCTCCCGGACCGTCTCGACCGTGTCCGCGTCCGAGCCCAGCACGAACATGCCGTGGACCGAAAAACCCGCTTCGTGAAAGCGCCGGATGGCCAGCTCGTTCTTCTCCAGAGAGGAGCGTTTGTTGAACAGCTTCAGGGTGTCCTCGTTGATCGATTCAAAGCCGACGTAGAGACGCGTGCAACCCGCCCGCTTCATGAGGGCCAGACACTCCGCGTCCTGGGAAGCTTCCACGCGCACCTGGGCTCCCCAAGGAGGCATGGGGATCCCCTTGGAGAGAATCCTTTCCAGGATCGCCTTCGTGCGCGCCGGAAGGCCGCAGAAATTGTCGTCCCCGAAAAAGATCGGCTTGCGGGTCTGCCGGAGAGTATGCTCGATGAGTTCGACGGACCGATCGACGTCGAGAAACCGATACCGGCTTCCGAACTGCGTGATCACCGCGCAGAAGTCGCAGGCAAAAGGGCAGCCCCGGGACGACACGATCACCGAATTGCTGATCCCTCTCACCACTTCTTTCGAGTAAACCGGGAAAGGGAGCGCGTTGAGCTCCTCGTTCGTGAGAAAAGGCCGGTCCGGGTTGTGGCGGACCGATCCGTCCTTCTCTCGGAAGCTGATGCCCAAAACGTCGCCCAGAACCGGATCCTCGGCATGTTCGGCCAGCCTTTCCAGCAGGTCCGCGATCGTCGCGTCCCCTTCGTGCCGGACCACGATGTCGCCGTTTTCCAACGCCTCGTCGGGCAGAGCGGTCACGTGGGGGCCACCGAACAGGATCCGGATCGACGGATTCCGCTCCTTGAGGAGACGGGCGAGCTCGTAGGAAGGAGGCTGCGTGCGGGTGATGGCGGAAATCCCGACCACATCCAGGGCGGCCAGTCTCTCCAGATCCTCGCGCCGGAACCGGCCGCCCCTGGAATCGTAAAGAGGATTGAAGGTCGTCACCTCCGCCAGGCCCGTGCGGTCCGCTATGGCCGCAAGGAGATCGACGGCCCGTGACGGCAGGCGCACAAGCGAATAGAGATCTTTCATCCGGGGCGACCAGAGGCCGCCGTCCTGGGTGGCATAGAGTTCGACCAGGCCAAGGCGGATCTTTTTTCTCATGGTGTCAGAGGCCTCCATTGCCAAAGTCTTCTCGGCCAACCCTTGGCAGGTGGGAGCCGAGAAAAACGGCCATACCACACGGGCGTTTCTTGCTATCTTTTCATTCTTCAAAGATTAACAGAATATTTTTCTTCCGGCACAACGTTTATGTAAAACTTATGTAAAAGTCGCAGTCCGACTGGGAAACGCCCGAAGACAGCCTGGAGTTGAATGGGCCATACTCCATGCCTGGGCCCGAGAAGGGAGGTGGCCTGGTCGAGCCCCTATACCTTGAATGACCGCGGTCCCCAGGGCACGGGCTCTCACAGCCCAACTCCGGCTTATCACCTTGTACCCACCCCCTCGGCCCATGCCAGGACGAGACGCCTCACGATCCCCTACCCAGCCCCCCGCCTCCGTGCTCCACTGGGCCAGTCCACCCTCACCCAGCAGGGCTCCCCGGACCAAACCACCCGGGATCAGGCCAGAATGGCATCGAGGTTGCTTATGTATCATCAGAGCAAACCAGGGAGTTCCGGCTCGGCAGATGACCATCGCCACACGCGACGGCGGGCTCCTTGGACACTTGACAATTTATGCTAGAATTGCAGTGTACTATCGGCGAGGGTTGGCTGTTGGGGGTTAGAACATGAGGACAATTTGCCTATTCCGAAGCCACGATCTTTTGCTGAGTATGTTGCTGTTTCCTCGTAACCGTCAGTCGGACGAAGGGCGCGTTCCCGGGGCGTGAGGAAAGATCCACAAGTTGCTTGGCCGCCCCCCAAGTTTGACGCTTTGCGGGACGTTCCGAGCGACGGACGCGCCGACACGGTGCTTCCACGCGTAGTGCCGAGCAGGCCGCCCCGTCTCATGCCTCCTGCCTGTCTGGACCGGTTTCCGTCCTCCCTTCGCAGCGCTCCAGCGATTCAAGACATCGAGCCGCTTTATTCGCACCAGGCGACAGACATCGACCGGATCCTGGCCGGAGAAGACGTGGTCCGCGACTCCTACGAAACGCTCGAACAGGTTTACCCCGAACATCTCGCGAACGCCACAGCTTGTCACGACTGGAACAGAAGAAACCGAAGTTGACAACCTCGTTGTCCGGTCCGTACCCTGAAAGTCAGTCGAGCCGGACTCGATGCCTGAAATGCGCGCTCAGACCCGTCCGCCCCTACCGGGAGAAACCGTGATCACCCCCTCACGAGGGCCCGCAAGGGTCTCAGCCTTTGCCTTGGCGGTTTTTCTTTTCCTCTGCGCCTCTTGCGCCACCCGCAGGGACTTCCGCGCAGCCACAGAGCAGGACACTGTGGAAGCCTATAGCCGCTTCCTGCAGGAACATCCGGAGAAAAGCTCTTACGCTTCCTTGGCCAAAAAGCGCCTCGAAGAGCTTTCTTTTCAAAAGGCGCGACAGGAAAACACCTTCGAAGCTTATATGAATTTCCTCGCCCAGTTCCCCCTGGGCCCATTCGCTCAGGAGGCCCGAAGCAGAGCCGAAGACCTGCGCTCCGCCGAACTCGGGATCCGTCTCTACCGGGCGCCTCCGGCCGATTTCTTCGAAGTCGTTGCCAGCCGGGCCCTGCCCTTCCGGATCCAGGTGGTCTCGCTCAACACGGACGAGAGGGAGAGAAGGCACATCGAAAAGAAATGGTACGAGGAACTGGTTCGAAGAGGACTTTTTCTCCCCCTGGACCCGGCCAAGGTGTATTCGTTTTCGCCGGACCTGACCCTTAAGGTACGGGAATCCTCCCTGAATCTGTCCGGAAATCCCTACCTTCTTGTGGAGGCCCAGGTGGTCGCCCGGGGCAGGACGGTTCGCTCCTACCGGGTGGCAGCCGATCGGGTCGAGAAATACCTTTTGTATGAGATCTACCGGGACGCCTCCTATCTGCGGGACATCCTGTGGATACCCCCGGAGGAGCGGAAAAAGGTGGAAGAGGCGTTCCAAAGACTCAAGAGCGCAGCGCCCCTGAAGGGAACGATCGTGCTTGAGTTTGACCTGGACCAGCAGAGCAGCCACTGGGACCAGGAAATGGTCCGCGTGTTCGTGGAATTCTTAAAGCAGGTCAATCTTTGCGAGAGGCTGCTCGTTTATCCCAGAGGCAGCCCCCAGTCCCCGAACGAGGGCATCCGTCTCTTCTTGCGCGTGGACTCGAATTCCCACGCTCCTTCCCTTTACCGGCAGTGGACTCCGCCAGGCTCCGGCCCGGACTGGACCTCCTGGAATTCCGCATGGATCCTCGAAGACCAGGACTACTTCTTCAAAAAAATGACCTTGGACCTTGTGGCGTTGCTCGCGGAGCCCGAGAAACCCGCGACCCGAAGCCCGTCTCCGCCAGTGCGCATCCATCGACCGATCGCACCTTGACAGGCGCCTGGACGGGCTCGGATCCCTCCTGGCGGCGTCCCTTGTCAGGCGAAACGCTCCCCGAGCCATTTTCTGAACCGGTGGGCGTCCCCCGGGCAATTCGGCGTGTCGAAGATCAGCATGCCCCGCGCATCTTCCAGGGACGCTTCTTTCGTCAGTCTGTCCACGATTCGCGCGAAATCGTCCTCCGTGTATCGACCGCTCCTTCGCTGTTTCGGCCTCATCAGGCGGCAGAAGAAGAACTGTCCCCTGGGCGGAAGGCTCACAAGGGGATCGACGGCCGGCGTGAGATCGAGCCTCTCGCACAAGCGCTCCACCTCCTCTTCGGACCAGAGACCTTCCGGGTCCCAAACGAGCCGGAATTTCCCGCGATCAATCCGGTTGAAGAAATCCTCGAGGTTTTTCAGATTCTCCAGGGTGGAAGAAAACGACGCCGGGGACCGAAACACGATGGCCTCGGCCTGGAGCGCTTCGGCCGCTTCCCGGGTGACAGACCATGCCCAGTCGACATCCTTCCCGGGCAGAAAGTGGCCGAAAAGGCCCTCGAGGCTCCGAGAGCGCCTGCCCTGAATTCTGGCGTAACCGCGAAAACTCGGGGGGTGGGTAATCAGTTGCCATGCCCGCATGGCAAAGGAAAAATTCTCGGGTGCCTCCCGCCGCCAGCGGGCCAGGACGCGCGCGGCCGGAGGGTCGTAGAAGGTCTCCTGAACCTCAACCGCGTCAAATTTCCGAAAATACTCGCCCCTGGCCAGGGGAAAGCCGACACAGCCGATCTTCCAGTTGTTCAGGGGCATCCCGTCCTTGTCTTGACTAGGCAAGGGTCCGCTCCTCGGGATTGAAACCGCGTCGAACCTCCCTCTCCACCGGTCCGGGCTCAGGGCCGAGACCATTCATTGTCAGCTTGGAGAGGGTTTTGTTAGAATGAAAAAATTAAACTTTCTGGAGTCATAGCAGATGTGGGAAATCCTGTCACGGGGCGGCCCTGTCATGATCCCGATCGCCATCTGCTCGGTGATCGGACTGGCTCTGATCCTGGAGCGGAGCTGGCATTTCTGGCGGATCCGCCGGGACCAGGCCGAGTTCCAGGAAGAGGCCCTGAAGCTGCTCGAGACGCGCAAGATCGAGGCTCTGGTTTCCAGGGCCAGGAAGTCCCCCAGCCCCCTGGCGCCGCTGATCCTCGCGTTCCTGGATCATCGGGAAACCCAGGAGAGCGGCGAACAGGAACGGGCCATGCGGAGGGCCGGATCCCGCAAACTTCAGGAACTCGAGCATCATCTCCGGGGCCTTCACATCATCGCCAACGTGGCTCCTCTGCTCGGTCTCCTTGGCACCGTGACCGGCATGATCAACGCCTTCATGAAGGTGGAATCCTTCGGGAACCGGGTCGAGGTCAGCCAGCTCGCGGGAGGGATCTGGGAGGCCCTGCTCACCACGGCCGCCGGCCTGACCGTGGCCATCCCTTGCATGCTTTTCTACAACTATTTCCTGGGGCGGGTGCAGCGAATCGAGATGGAGATGAGAGACACGGCCGAGGCCCTGATCTCCTTCGACAAAAAGAGGTGATCCTTGGATTTCGACCGTGACCGACGGGAACCGATCGAGCTCAATATCACGCCTCTCATCGACATCGTGTTCCTGCTTTTGATCTTTTTCCTGCTCACGTCCCATTTTTTCACCGAGCAAGGGCTCCAGGTCCAACTGCCCGGATCCCGAACGGGCCAGAAAGTGGAGCGGACCGAAATTGTCGTGTCCCTGGACGACCAGGAGCGGCTCAGCCTGAACGACGAGCCCGTGGCGTGGACTGAACTGGAAGACAAGCTCCGGGCCATGCTCGCCCGGGATCCGGCTGCGACCGTGCTGCTCAAGGCGGACCGCAGTGTTCGGTTGGACAGGGCAGTCACCCTCATGGACACGGCCAAGGCCGCCGGAGCCCAGAAGCTCGTCCTGGCCACGACCCCTCAGCCCATCGACGGGAATGAGACGCTCAAGGCCCCAAGCGGCAACCCATGAAACGGTTGGTTCCTTTCCTGGCTATCTCCATTGCCGTCCATCTTGTGGCCTTTTTTTCCCTGCTCCACGGGGTCCGGATCCCGAAGCCCGCCCGGCTCTGGACCGCCGAGGTCCTGCTCGGCGCCCTCCCCCAGCCAGAACCCGAGCGGCTGCAACCTGCGAGCGTTCCCGCGGCGCCGAAGTTCCCCGCCCCGCAGCATCGACCGCGCCCGAGGGCAAAACCCAAGACCGAGACGCCACCCGAGCCTCGAGCCCTGCCCGCCCCAACCGAGGCGGAAGCCCAGGGCGTCAACCAAGAACCTTCTGCCCCTGAGGCGGCTGCACCGCCCCCGCCGGACGCCGGCGAGGTCCCCCCTGCACCCCTGCAGGCAGCCCGTCTCGGGCCGGGATCCTCAACCCAGGACGCGCAGCCCGACTTCGACCCGACCGCCGTGGACCGGTTCTGGGCAGAGGTCCGAAGCCGGATCGCGAAGAATCAGACGTATCCGCTCTGGGCCCGTCGCAACAACATCGAGGGAGTCGTCGTGGTGCGCTTCTCCCTGACCAGAGAAGGCAGGGTTCAAAAGGTCGAGCTCGAGAAGTCCTCGGGCCACTCCGTCTTGGACGAGGCCGCCGTGCAGGCCGTCCTTCAAGGGGATCCCTACCCGCCGGCTCCTGAAGGCGTTTCGAACGCACAGCTCGTGGGCAAGGTCCCGATCCGCTTCAGCCTCCAGAGCGGGCCGTAGCCTGATCTCTCTTCGGCTTCCCTTCAGAAGCACGCAGCCCGCCTCGCACCCAGGCTGGCTCATCGAGCCACGGGGGTCGCCAGCGCAATGCCGCCTCCCGTGCCACGGGTCCTTCTGGCGTGGAGTTCCTCCTGGTATGCGCGCCACCGCTCAAAATTCAGACGGATGATTTCGAAATGCTCTTCGTTGTCCACGTCCAGGGCGGCGCCTCCGTAGGTGGTGGGAACCGAAGCAAAGCGGGTCTGAAGAAGGCACGAGATGTCCTGTTCGATCCGCGACTTCGGCAGGCCGCGGCGGGCGAGCTTCAAGAGGCCCCGCCATCCTCTCTGGTCAGCCACCCGAGCCGCATGAAGCAGGAAGAACCGTGCAACCATGCGCGCCCTGACCTCGGGCAGGCACAGAAGCCGGACAAACAGGGCGAAAACGTTGACCCAGCGCCTCTGGTATCGATACCGGTACATGAGCTGGGCATAGTGCCGGTTGATGACCCGGAAGAAGCGGATGAGATGGAGGTTGTTCTGGCGCTCCTTGGACTCCCGGAAGCAGAAATGGGCGAACCGGACACCGGGCGCTCCTGCCTGGGGCCCGTATGCCCGGAGCACTTCTTCGCTCGTCGTGCCCAGGAAGAAGTCGTACCGGTCAAGATCGCAGCCGTCGACGAACTCCTCGAGTTCGTAAGGCGTCAACAGGGGCATGTCGGAGCCGAGCACCAGAGCGGCCCTCTCCTCGTGGCGCTGCCGCAACAGCTCCTCTTCTTCGCGAGTCAGGGGCCCGCGCCCTCCGGCCAAGGTGGCCAGAAAGGTGTTCCAGGCGTTCTCGAGAAGGGAATCCCACTGCTCCAGCAGAATCAGCTCCTTTCGGATCCGGCCCGCCAGGCTCGAATTCTCAAGGGACCTCGAGATCCGACCCTTGGGCCCGACCACGAAAATCCGGGCCACGTACCTGCACGCATCCAGGGCGCCCAGCACGTGGGAAAGGACCGGCTCCCCCGCGACTCGCAGCAAAGCCTTGTGGGTCCCGTAAACGGGCTTGTAGGACCCGCGATCCCCGGCCATCACGATCGCGTCGAAGGTCTTAGCCTCTGCCTGATCCGCCACGCCTGCCGTCTCCGTCTTGCCCTCGGGGCCGCCGAGCCCAAGGCGATGCCCCCCCTCCCTTCATACAGGACCCCAGCAGCGGAGGCAAGACGCGCTCAGCCTGCCTCTGCCACCCATCCCCCTTACCTTGTCTAGCCCGGCTAGGTCATCTTTTTTGTCGCACCCAGCATTTCTGTCTTGAAATCTCTCAGCCTTCTGTACTATGAAACCGTCAAGGCCAAGGGGTCGTGCGCACGAAGGCCCGATGGCAAACGGGTGGAGCCGCGGGCCGCGAGAGTTCTCGGGAAACCTTCAAAGGTCCAAGGAGGAGGGAACATGACGAAGGCTGAGTTGATCGACAAGGTTGTGGCCGGTGTATCCAAGAAAGTGGACATCAGCAAGAAGGCCGCGGGGGAGGTCATCGACACGCTTTTTGTCGAAGTGGCCAATGCCATCCGGAAAGACAGGCGATTCAGCTTTCCGGGCTTCGGCACCTTCACCGTGAAGACCCGAAAGGCCCGCAAAGGCCGCAATCCCCGCACAGGCGAAGAAATCAAAATCAAGCCCTCGAAGGCCGTCTCGTTCAAGGCCGCCCCTCAGCTCAAGAAAAAGCTCTGATCGTTTCCGTCCACGAAAAACCACGAAAAAGGGCGGAAAGGGGAACAGCCCCTTCCCGCCCTTGGCTCGCTGGCCCGGTCGGGCGAGCCGTCTGTCCGCGGAGACTCCCAAGACTTCAGCTCTTCTCCCCCGCTCCGTCGAATCTCTCGAACTGCATCGTGAAGGTCCCACGTCCCTTTGTGATGGAGCGAAGGTCCGTGGAATATCCGAACAACTCCGAGAGGGGAATGGAGGCGCGAATCTCGGTCACGAGCCGTTTGGGGTTGATCTCCAGGATCCTGCCGCGTCGGGCGTTGACGTCTCCGATGACCCCGCTCGCGAATTCCTCGGGAACGAGAATGTCCACGGCCATGATGGGCTCGAGCAGAATCGGGGACCCTTTCTCGTAGGCTTTCGAAAACGTGGTCGCCACCGCGATCCGGAACCCGAGAGGCGTCGAAACCCCCTCGCGGAACTCGGCTTCGAGAAGCGTCGCTTTCAGGTCCACGACCGGATATCCACCGAGAGTCCCGCTCACGCAAGCCTCGCGCACGGCCTCCTCGATCTCCGGAATCCAGTCGGACGGGAGGGCAGAACCCTCCGGCAGGGCGGACGCGAAAACGATGCCCGAGCCGCGGGGCAAGGGCTCCAACCGAAGAAGGACGGCGCCGTGCTGGAGCTTGCCGTTGAACTCCCGCAGGAACTCCCCCTGCTCCTCCACGGCCGCCGTGATCGTTTCCCGGTACACCACCTGGGGCTTCCCCACGGCGGCCTGCACGCCGAACTCCCTCGTAAGCCTCTGGACCAGCACTTCCAGGTGAAGCTCCCCCATTCCCGAAATGAGCGTCTGGCCCGATTCTTCGTCAAACCGGTACCGAAAGGTCGGATCCTCGGCCGCGAGCTTTTCGAGGCTCGCCACGAGCTTCTCCTGCTCGGCGATGCTCTTGGGCTCGATGGCGATGGAAATGACCGGCTCGTAGAACTCGATGGGCTCGAGCACAATCGGATGTTTTTCGTCACAAAGAGTATCGCCGGTTCGCACGTTCTTGAGCCCGGTGGCCGCCACGATGTCTCCGGCCCGGGCTTTCTGGATCCTCTTTTTCAAATTGGCGTGCATCTCGAAAAGGCGTGCGATCCGCTCCCGTTCCCCAAGGCTGGCGTTGTACACCACGCTCTCAGCCGAAAGCTCCCCGGAATAGACGCGCAGGTACGTGAGCTTCCGTCCTTCTTCCATGCGGATCTTGAAGACCAGAGCGGCTAGAGGTTCCCGCGAACTGGCCTTGCGTTCGACCGGCAATTTGTCGACCGGATGGAGCCCGACCACCGGGGGGATGTCCGCGGGGGAGGGGAGATAGTGGACCACGCCGTCCAGCAAGGTCTGGACGCCCTTGTTTCGGTAGGCGGCGCCGCAGAAAACCGGAGTGATCGCGAGCCGGAGCGTCCCCCTGCGGATTCCCCGTCGAATCTCCTCCTCGGAAAGGGGTTCCTCCTGCAAGTATTTGTCCATAAGGACGTCGTCGAACTCGCAGATCCTTTCGATCATCTTCTCCCGCCATCGCGCGGCGTCGCTCTCGATTTCGGCCGGGACCTCGCCTTCCGTGTAGGTGAGCCCCAGGTCATCCTCCCTCCAAACCACCGAGCGCATGCGGACAAGATCGACCGCCCCCCTGAATGCATCTTCTTCCCCAAGCGGGAGTTGACAGAGCACCGGATCGGCTCCCAACTTCCTCCGCATCATTTCCACAGCGCCAAAGAAATCCGCGCCCACCCGATCCATCTTGTTGATGAAAGCCAGGCGAGGCACCCGGTACTTGTCGGCCTGGTGCCAGATGGTCTCCGACTGGGGTTCAACGCCCTCCACGCCGGAGAAAACGAAAATCGCTCCGTCGAGCACCCTCAAACACCGCTCGACCTCGATCGTGAAGTCCACGTGGCCGGGCGTGTCGATCAGGTGGATCTCATGGTTCTTCCATTCGAAGCTCGTCACGGCCGACGTGATGGTGATCCCTTTCTCCTGTTCTTCGGGCATCCAGTCCATAACGGCCTGGCCGTCGTGGACCTCCCCCATGCGATGGATCCTGCCTGCGTAAAACAGAATCCTTTCGGTGAGCGTGGTCTTGCCGGCGTCGATGTGCGCGACGATGCCGATGTTGCGAACTCTCTCGAGCCGTTTCTCTGCCGCCATGGAGCGCCGACCGATCTCATGGTAGAGGGGAAAGAAAAGCGGGGCGTTTCAAAAGAATGTTTATGCTATCATGGAAACGCGATGCCTTCAACCAGCGAGGGGCACGCGCGCCGATCGTGTGGTGCCTTCGGGAACCGCCGCATCGGGGTTCGTTGACAAGGGCGTTCCTTTTCACTATCGTTGCCGCCGTGGGGGCGTTCCTATTTCCCGACCACGCCACTTCGCGTCCACCTCGAGGGCGAAAGGAAGCCTCGTGATCCTCAAGTGCCATCTCTGCAACGCCTACCTGTACCCTGGGGACAAGAGATACCGTCTCAAAATCTGGATCTGCCCGGACTCAGAGGAAGACTTCCCCTCCGCCTGCCAGGAAGATTTGACCGGGGCAGGCGAAGTGTTTCTTTCGGGCTGCGACGAAAGTCCCTGGTTCGAGCCGCTCGAAGAGGAAGAGCCCGAATCGTGCCAGGAGGCCAGCCTCGTCCTTTGCAAGAGCTGCCAAGACCGGCTGTTGCGAAACCCGGTCTTCCAGGAACATCTGCTGTTCCCGGTGCGGGACGCCCAGACAAAGAGAATTCACTGACAGGTTTCAGGCAAGAGGAGCGGGTTTCCAAGCCTCTCCGATCCACGCCCCCAACCTTGACCTCCATCCCGAATCAGAGCGGTACGCCCGGAGCCTGGCGCTGTCCTCACCCCCAGCCCATCACACGAAGGCGCCGTTGGCGGCGGCCCTGCACACGGCGTTTCCATGCTTCTTGGCGTCATAGGCGGGCAGATAGACGCAGAAGCGGGTGCCTTTGCCCACTTCACTCGCCACCTCGAGCCTCCCCTCGTGCTCATTGACGATCTGATAGGCAATGGAGAGTCCTAGGCCCGTACCCTCATCCTTGGTCGTGAAGAAAGGGTCGAAGATCTTGTCCAGGTCCGATGGGGGGATCCCCGGCCCGGTGTCGGACACCTCTAGGACCACCCAGAGCTGCCCCTTCTCCCCCTCCTGCTGAAAGGTGCGGAAGGAAAGGCTTCCCTTGGGCTCCATGGCCTGAATGGCGTTCAGGCCGAGATTCTGGATCACCTGGGCGATCTGGCCGGGATCGGCAAAGGCTGGCGGCAGTTCGGTTTCTTTCCGGAATTCGATCTGGATGCTCTTGCGCCGGGCTTGAAAATCCAGAAGCTGGATGTTCCGCTCGACCAGTACGTTTAAGTCGCAGTCCCGCAGGATCGGCCGGGCGGGCCTGGCGAAAGACAGAAGGTTTTCGAGGAGGGACTCGATCCGATTGGCCTCCCCTTGGGCGATATCCAAGTATCGCTGCAGGAATTTCCTGTCGTCCCATTTCCGAGGGAGAAGCTGCAGGAAAGACTGAATGGCGACCATGGGATTGCGGATCTCGTGCACGAGCCCTGCGACCATGGTCCCTACTGCGGCGAGCCGGTTGGACCGGATCATCTTTTTCATGTTCTCGATCCGCTCGGCGTACAGCCGTTCCCGCTCCCTCTGGGCGTGGTAGTAATCCAGGCCCCGCATGATGCCGGTCCGGATGTCCTCGTGCTCCCAGGGCTTGCGAAAGTACCGGTAGACCCTGCCCTTGTTGATGGCGTCGATCACCACCTCGATGTCCGCGTAGGCCGTCACCAGAATCCGCAGAATCCGGGGATCGATCCTCCGGACCTCCTCCAGCATTTGAACGCCCGTCATGCCGGGCATGCGCTGGTCGGCCAGAACGAGCTGGATCGGCCGCTCCCGAAGGCGTTCGAGTCCCTCCTGGCCTGAAGAGGCCGTCACAATCGTGAAATATTCCTCGAACTCGTCCTGAAAGGCCTCGAGGTTTCCGGGCTCGTCGTCCACGTAGAGGATGTTGAACGATTTATAATCCAACGGCCTCGCGGGTTCTTCCATGGTCCGTCTCCTCAGCCGCACGCGCCCTGCGATCTTGCATCGGCAGGTAGACCCGGAAAATGCTGCCCTTGCCCGGGGTGCTCTCCACCTCGATCCGCCCGCCATGCTCTTCCACGATCCTGTGGGATATGCTCAACCCCAGACCCGTGCCCTGGCCGACCTCCTTGGTCGTGAAGAAGGGCTCGAAAATCCTGGGAAGTTTTTCGGGCGAAATGCCGCACCCGTTGTCCTCCACCGTGACAACGGCCTCCTGGCCGATCTGCTCCGTCCGGATCCAGATGTCCCCTTTCCCCTGTATGGCCTGCGAAGCGTTCACCAAGAGGTTCATGAACACCTGGTTGAGCTGCGCCAGGTTGCAGGGGACCTTTCGGGCGAGCCGGTAATCGCGGTGCAGGGAGATTTCCTTTCCGGACTCCCTCGGCAGGAGCACCAAAGTCGCCTCCAGCCCCTCGTGGAGGTCGTCCTCCCGTATCCCTTCCACGTCCTTTCGGGCAAACCGTCTCAGGCCGGTCACGATCTCCTCGCACCGTTTCAGGCCGAGAAGCGCTCTCTGAGCGGTGCGGACGATTTTCTCGCGCTTCTCTCCGGCCGGCTCGGCTTCCGGGCCTCCAGAGCCGTTGAGCAGGCGCGCCAGAGTGTTCAGGCTGCTCAAGGCGGCATTCAGCGGATTGTTGATCTCATGGACAAGGCCCGCCGAGAGCACGCCCAGGGAGGCCATTTTTTCCGAATGGACAAGCTGGCTCTGGGTCTCCTTGAGTTCCTTCAAGGCTGCCTGAAGCTTCAGGTTCTCCATCTGGATCTGTTTCTCCAGACTGCGGATCTTGATCATGTTCCGCACCCGAACCGAAAGCTCCCTGGGGTTGAAGGGCTTGGTCAGGTAGTCGTCCGCTCCCTTTTCGAACCCCTCGACCTTCATGTCGATCTCGGACTTCGAAGTGAGCAGGATGATCGGCACGTGCTGGAAATCAGGGCTCCCCTTGAGGAGCTGACAGAGTTCGTATCCGTTGCGGTTCGGCATCATGATGTCCGAGACCACGAGGTCCGGCGGCTCCTCTTGGATCTTTCTCCACCCGTCCTCGCCGTCGACAGCGGTCCGCACGACAAAGTCCCTCGAGAGGCAGTCCGCAATGAAGGTGCGCATGTCGGCGTTGTCTTCCACGACGAGCACCCGGTGACGCTCCCCCTCTTCCGCCGGCGGCTCCGGGCCGGGAACCGAAGAAGCCTCCTCCGGGACGGCCGAAGACTTCCTTGGCACGCCTCTGTCGACCTCTTCTACATAATCGGCCATCCGGTACAAAGACTTGATCCGACTCTCTTCCTCCTTACCTTCCTCGCCGGACCGCTGGAGTTCCCTTTCGGCCAGAGGCAGGGTGAAGGTGAAAACCGCGCCGCCCTCCGGCCGGTTCGCCGCTGATAGGACCCCTCCATGGAGTTCCGTGATCTCCTTGGCCAGCGCAAGCCCGATACCCGTCCCGCCGTGCTTGCGGCTGAGCGAGTCGTCCACCTGCACGAAGCGATCGAAGATCCGCTCCAGGTCCTTCTCCGGAATTCCGGGCCCTGTGTCGACCACGCTGACCGAAACGTGGTCCTCTCCTTTTTCCCACCGGACGGCGACCGTGCCGCCTTCGGGTGTGAACTTCAGGGCGTTTCCGATCAGGTTGATGAGGACCTTTTCCATCTTGTCCCGGTCGAAGTAGAGGCCGGGAATCGGCGGGCCGCCCTCGCTCTTGACCTCGATTCCTCTCTTTTCGCCCGCCGGCCGGAAGGCGTCCACGATCTCCTGAACGAACTCGCCCAAATCGTATCTGCCGATCTCGAGGGCCATCTTGCCCGCTTCCAGCTTGGAGAGATCCAGCAGGTTGTTGATCAGCTTGAGGAGCCGCAGGGCGTTCGTATGGACATGCTCCAGATAGAGACGCTGCTGCTCGGGCAGCGGCCCCAGCTCGCCCTGGAGCATGGCTTCCACCGGCGACAAGGTCAGCGTGAGGGGCGTGCGGAGCTCGTGGCTCACGTTGGTGAAAAAGCGCATCTTCATCCGGTCCAGTTCCTGGAGCTTCTCGTACGATTCCTCGAGGCGCTGTTTGCTCTCGGCCAGCTCCCGGGTGCGCTCCTCCACGAGTTGTTCCAGATGGTCCCTGTGTTTCTTGAGCTCCTCGTGGGCCTCCTCCAAGGCCTTCTGGGAAGCCTGGAGTTCAACGTATTTTTCGGAGATCGAATCCACGGCCGCTTCGAGAGCCTGAAGCTGCTCTCGTCCCACGGCCTCGTTGCGGCGAAGGGTTCTGCGCAAATCGAGCGTTTTGCCGCTCAAGTAGCCGATGAACAGAAGCATGGCCGCGAGCAGCCAGAAGGGCACGACCCCGCCCTGATCCCATTGGCCGTGCGCCAGGAGGCCGAACAGCCCCCCGCAGAGCGTGCCGAGCGCGGGATAGAGATAGCTCGGCCTTTCCTGCCAGGAGAATTCGTAAACGCAACTCCCATCTCCCTCCGCCGTGCAGCGGATTTCCCGGCAAAAAGCCGTAGGCATGCCCCAGATCGTGGGGATTGCGGCGAACTGGCCCATCCGGTGCAGGCAGAAGAGCTTGTCCGTTTCCCCATACTCGGGCCGAGGGACGTACTCCAGCGTGATGCGGTTCTTCTCCGCGTGAAGAATCCGGAACTCCCCCACGCGGTTGTAGACCTTGGAATGCTCGACCCACTGCTTGAAGACCAGAGAAGGCGTGCCGACGGACTTGGCCCCGATCCAGACCGCCTGCCCCAGGATTTCCTTTGTTACCGTGTAGGTGCCCGCCTCCCAGCAGGCTTTTTCCGACTTGCACCGGTCCCGGATCAAGGCCAGCAGGTCATGGGCGAAATCGAAAGAGACCCAGTTGTTCGGGTCGTCGAGGTACGAACGGGCGATGCCGTGGGCCTCCAGGAACCGCTCGGTTTCTTCGACGCCGCAACGCTTGTCCAGAAACAGCAAAGCGCTGCGCATCGAAAACCCGGAAAGCTCTGGCTTCCTGTACTGTGCCTTCATGGCTCCGTCGCGTCTTCCACGGAAAAAGGATCAGGCCGTCCCTTGGACGATGAACATAAGGTTGTAAAGAAGAACATCTTCGTCCGAAAGATCTTGGAGAAACCGCTCCCTCCAGCCGAGGGCCTCCTCCCGGGAACCGAACGCCTTCTGGAAATGTTCTTCCAAGATCGCAAGCTTCATCTGCCAGGCCCGGCGAGTGAGCGGGTCCGTCTTGCCCGTGATCAGATGATGAGGGATCAAATCCACCTGGATTTCCTTTAGACCTGCCTGTCGAAACATCTGGTAGAGCTTCCGACCCACAAAGGCGTCGAACCCCAAAGGTTCAAGGGCCGACAGCAAGGCCTGCAAGGCCTTTTCCCGGGCCTCGTCCTCGGGAAACCTGTACAGGCACATCCCGTCCACGTCGGCGACCGCAACGCGGCCCCCGGGCCGAGCAAGGCTCTTCATCCTTCTCAGGGCTTCCTTTCCTCGTTCCCCGGCAAAGTATTGAAAAAGGCACCTCGAGAACACCAGATCGAAGCAGCCTTCTTTCAAGCCGCACGAAAAGAGATCTCCGCAAACGAACTCCACGTTCCTCGCCCCCTCGACGGACGCGATCCCCCTGCCTGCGCAAAGGCGCTCACGGCTGAAATCCAGCCCGACCACCAAGCCCGGAAAGACCTTCTCCGCTAGAATCCGGGTCACAGCTCCGGTACCACAGCCCACCTCCAGCACCCTCAGGCCCGGTTCGAGGGGCAGAAAGGCAAGTTCCTTCAGAACGACATCTCTCTTGGTCTTGAGTTCCAGCCTCTCGGCCTCGGTCGGGTCTTCCATGAGGTATTCGGGCATGGATCTCCCCCTTTGTTTGAATCGGTTGGTTCGAGGTCGCACTTTACGAAAAAAGTCACGGGTGCCCGCCGCGGTATCCGGCCATACACCCTTCGGTGGTGTAAGTGGGTTCCCAATGGAAAGCCCTCTGGAATCGGGTGGAATCCACGGTGACCGAGTACAGGAATCTCGTGACGGACTCGGGCGGCAGGCGGGAGAGCCTCGCAGCGTAAAGCACCTTCAGAGCGGCCACAAAGAGGCCCTTTGGCAAACAGATCCTTCGGATTCTCAAGATTCGGCAGATTTCGCTGGCCCGGAGGGCGTCGGATGCGGCCACATTGAAAACGCCGTCCAAGGGTTTTCCCACGACAAGTTGCAGGGCCCGGACCATGTCCTCGATATGAACGACCTGAACCAGGGGGTCGTGTCCTCGCACACAGGGAAACCACCCCCTGCGAAAGAGGTTCGCCAGCGTGTTTTCCACGCCCGGTCCCATGACAAGAACAGGCCGGAGAATGGTAACCACCGTCCGCGGATTCGCGGCCTTGAATCCCTTAAGAGCCTCCTCGACCCTGGCCTTGCATTCAGAGTACACGTGGCCCGGATCCGGCCTTAGAGGCCAGTCCTCCGGAACGAAAGGAGGATTGTCCGGCCTGCACCCGTAGACAGCGGCGCTGCTCGTGAAGACAACGTGGCCCACCCCGTGCTCGGCCGCCCCAGCCAAGAGATTTTCCGTCCCCTCCAGATTCATCTCCCGCGCCCTGGCATCGTCATGGATGTTTCGCACCACGAACGCCAGGTGCACCAGGCAATCGATGCCTTTCAGGAGATCCCTCGCGGCAGGGCTTCGGATATCCTCCAACACGGGAACCCATTTGGAACGGGCCGGAACCGGGGACGCGCGAAGGTCGAGGCCCACGACTTCGGATACGGCGGAGTCTTGGAGGAGGAGAGGCGCCAACCGACTGCCGATGCAGCCTGACGCCCCTGTCAGGAGGATCCGCCTCTTTGCCTCAGCGCCGGCCCGGTTCGACGACGGAGCTCCGCTACAAAAAGAATTCGCGGCCGGCGCGCTCTCTTCGCTCTTCGAAGCGGCTGAATCTCTCCTGGACATAATCGTAGTAGCTCTTGATCGCCCTTCGGCTGGACGTGAAGCAGATGTATTGCTTTTCCTTGCGGAAGCCCGCGGCCAGGTAATCGCTCAGGTCGTCTTCCTCCGTCAGACAGATCGCCGTCCGCGCACCCAGGGAGCGGTAGAACTGGGCGACCACTTCGATCAGCTTCCTCCGTATTTCATGCACCCGGCTGTGGCGCCGCACCGACCAGACAGAAAAGGTGTTCAAAAGCCCGGACAAGTTGATGCCCGGGGAAGCGTTCTCCACCAGTGCGAAAGCCGCCAGTTCCCCTCTTTCCCTCGCCACGAGGCAGAAGCGCTCCCGCACGAGGCCCTTGGCTCTGTATGCGGCCGAGATCCCGGGAAGCCCGAGCGTGCTCTTCTGAAGGCTTCTGGAGCGGATGAGCAGGGGGTGCAGATTCTTGCGCAGGCAGTTCTCCACGATCTCAAAGTCGGCCTCGGCCGCGTGTTCGATGACGACGCCCTCTTGGCGGAAGCGGACCGGAAGCTCAAGGGACGCGCATTGTGGGGTGTCCTTGTCCAAGTCCCGGGTGAGAAAGTTGTACCGGGTGAACTTGAGCTGTTCCTCCAAAGGATAGACTTCCACGAATCCCGAGTAGATCTTCCAAGGGAAAGAGTTCTCCCTGCGGAAGTAGGTGATCAGGTAGCGGATTTCCCTGTGTTCCATCAGGAACTGGGCCAAGCCGAGAATGACATACTTCGGGACGAGTTTGACCGGATGCCCCGTGGCCGCCAGGTGCTGGAAGAGCCAGCAATCCTCGTAGGCCAAGACGGCCGAGGCGGTCCCGAGTTCCTCCCCGCCCTCCCGGAAGGCGATCTGCTTGAAGAAATCGGCTTCTCCGGAGAGCAGCTTCTTCCAGGTTTCGTCCACATCCTTCTTGATCCGTTCCAGATAGGCGGCCTTGGCGGGATAGAGAAAGCCCGACTTCGCGAAGAGCTGCCAGAGATTCTCGATTTTCTCCACCGCCACCTGGACGATGTGAGGATTGCTTTTTTCGAAGATATATTCCGAAATCCGCTTTTCTGCTTGCGCAGGCAGATCGAAGAACTCCACGCCGCACGTCTTGCCCTGCCCTCCACAAGGATCCCCACCCCGCAAGGTCAGGGAACGGACCTCGACAGCTCCTACGCACAAGACCTCTCGGCCGAGTTCGACCTTGCAATCCCTCAGAACAAACCCTTTCCAGAGGAGGTGCCGCACGTAGTCGCAATCGAAGGCGAGCCCGCGAATCGAAAGGTCGCGGAGGGGAAAGACGCATTCCTGCCCCAGGATCGGGTGGACGAACCGGAACCGGGCTTCGAGGTCCCCCTCGCACGAAACCCGAAGGACCCGCCTGCGCTTGGCCTTGTAAATCTTGCTGGGGATTTCCAGCCTGAGCCATCCGTTCTCCCGGATCGCTCTGGCGAGAAAAAAATGATAGATCCCGTAAAGGAGGTAGTGGCAGCTCAGCTCTCCCTCCTGGAACAGACTCCGGGGCGCGCGGGCCAGGTGGCTGGATACGACCTTAAAGTCCAGGTCTCCGTTGCGTCTCTCCGCTTGGAGGATGCCGTCCGAAAACAGGATGCAGTCCTGTCGGCCCGTCAGGATCTTGGTCCCGCTCTGGCACACCCGTCTCAGGTGCTGAAGGATCGCCTCTGGCCGGGTCATCTCCTCCATCTCGTCTTCCCGAAAAGCGGGTACTTCCCGCAATCGGGGAAATCCGGTTTCGGAGAAAGCCACACCCACCCTCTGGTACACTTCGCCCGAAGGCGCGCAGACAAGCTCCACGTACTTTACGACCCCATCGCTCACCCTGCAGGACCTGTCCGTGGCGTAAAGCGCCATCCCTTCCAGCAGCGTTCCGGCCGTGTACACCTCTTCGCCTGGGTAGGTCTTGAACGCCAGCCCGCCGTAACTCACGTCCAAAACGTTCTTTACCCTGTTGAGGCCAGGATCGAGCGGATCTGGAAATTCCACGGTCAGAAGGGGCTTGAGTTCCTGGCCGAAGCGATCCTGGCGCCTCTCCTCCTGATAATGAAGTTCGGCCGGTAGCGCGAAGGAAACCGGGTCGTTTACTAGCCGTCCTGGATTCTCCTCCAAGACAAAAGACCATGTCTTTTCGCGGTGGCTGAAACGGAAAACAAAAGGGACCTTCCCGGGAAACGCCCGGTCCGAGTCCTGCAGAGGAATAGGATCGGCGACAACCGCTGGCGAATCGCCCTCGACAAGAACGTCCCTGATGTATGTCGTGTACGAGACGTTTCCGCCGAGTCTGCGCACGTGGATCGGGAGGATTTTCCGGCACAGGCACTTGAGCGTTTTCAGGATGGAGCCCAGATCCCGGACCGTATGGAGGTCTTCGAATTCTTCGGCGGGTGCGCAAGCATGACGGCGGGTGGAAATCGTTCGTTCGGGCCCGCACGCGAGCAGATCCTCCAGCCGTTCTCGCACGCGGCCCGGAATTTCCTCAAAGGCGACGCCCACTCCAGAGGGAGGAGCAGGCAGGCCTCCTTCCGGGAGGGCCGCGCGGTTTCTGGGCCGGCGGTGAACAACTCTACCGGTCAGGAAAAGCTCTTCCCGGCTGTCGGGTCTTTTCAAGCGAAGCTGGAGCCGTTCCCCCTCCTGCGGGGGATGAAAGCTATGAAGAAATGCGCCACCCAGGCTCAAGTCCTCGGTAACGCTCCAGAACGAGCGTCCCCCCCTTTCGTAAACCAGAGGAAAGCGGACGGCCCGGCGTCGGTGTACCCTTTTTTCTTCCGTTATGCCATCCAAACCGATTTCCTCGTGCTTTCATCCTGCAAGAAACGGGAACGGTTAGGATGAAAACCTAGACCTTTCTTTAGCCATTTTCTCTATCTTCGCGTCCTATATATTATTTCTCAATGTCCTGTCAAGCACTTTTTGCTCCCTCTTCCGTCCTGCCGTGCCTTCACCAGGACCAAGGCCTAAAGTTCGCCCCCCACCCTTGCCGATCTCCTTCTTGATCTGCCGGCAAAGGAACGGAGCCATGGAGCCCCTAAACATCCTCGTCCTCGACAACGACCCGGAGACAGCGGCCTTCTTCCAAGAACGCTTTCGCAGGCAGGAAGATACGGTGGAAATCTGCCCGTCTCCGGAGACCTTGAGCCAGTTTCTCCAAAAGGGGCTGCCCGACGTGGTGATCCTGGACACCGACTGGAGCGGCGATGGGGGCATCCCGGCCTTAGAGGCTCTCAAAAGGGAGTGGGAAGACCTGCCCGTCATTTTCGTCAGCCGTGACGGCCGAGTCCCGCAAGTCGTCGAGGCCATGAAGCGGGGCGCGAGGGACTATTTCCTCAAACCTCTCGAAGAGGGCGGAATCGACCGCGCCGTGCTCCAGGCCGTGCGGGAGTCGAAACTGCTCCGCAGGGTCAACCAACTACAGGAAGCGTACGAGCGACGAGGCCAGTTCGAAGGGCTCGTGGGGGTCAGCTATCCCATGCAGCGGCTTTATCGCATGATCGATTCCGTGGCCCGGGGAGATGCCACGGTGCTCATCACGGGCGAAAGCGGGGTCGGCAAGGAACTGGTCGCTCAGGCGATCCACCGGAGGAGCCAGCGCAGGGAGTTTCCCTTTGTCGCCGTCAACTGCGGAAGCATCCCGAAGGATCTGCTGGAAAGCGAACTGTTCGGCCACGAGAAAGGAGCCTTCACCGGAGCCGACCGACGCCAGGTCGGATGCTGCGAGGCTGCCCACAACGGAACGCTCTTTCTGGACGAAATCTGCGAAATGGCGCCTTCCCTTCAGGTCAAGCTCCTTCGGTTCCTGCAGGAAAGAAGCTTCCGCCGCCTCGGCAGCGACCGCCTGATCGAGGTGGACACGCGCGTCATCTGCGCGACCAACCGAGACCCCATGAACGAAATCCGGGCCGGCAGGCTGCGGGAAGACCTCTATTATCGGATCTCCGTCATCCCGATCGACGTGACGCCCCTGAGAGAACGAAGGGAAGATATCCCGGTGCTGGCCATGCGGTTTCTCGAGGAGTTTTCGGCCAAGTACGAAAAGTACTTCTACGATTTCTCGATGGAGGCCATGGAAAAGCTCGTGGAGTATCATTGGCCTGGAAACGTCCGGGAACTCAAGAACACCATCGAGCAGATCGTGGCCCTGAACATGGGCTCCCAGGTCGTGGAGCGGTTCCTCCCGGAGAAGCTGCGCCGTTCCAGAACCCCTTCGATCCCTTGTCTTAAGAGCCCCTCGAGCGACCTTGAATCCGGGGACGGTTTCCGCAGAGTCCTCAGGCTGCACGAGATGGAAAAGCAGGCGATCCTGCACGCTTTGAAAGTCTGCCGCGGCAACATCGGAGAAGCGGCAAGAAAACTCGGCGTGGGGCAGGCCACGCTCTACCGGAAAGTGAAGAAGTACGGCCTGAGGCCCTAGCAGGAGGGGTCAGTCCTTCATTTTACGGATAGACTTTAGGCCCGCCCATGCACCGACCTGTCCCAGGGGCCGGGAAAGATCGTGCCCCTCCAGGCTTTTGCCTGCTCTTCGGCCAAAAAGGGATGGCTGCTTGGGACCCTGACAGCCCGACAGCTGCCCCTAAAAGCTTCCAATTTCCGGGAACTCTGCGGCCCCTCCTTCGTCCAATGAGTACGTATCGAAGAGCCTGAGGCGGTCCGGCCGGCCCACGGCCGCACACAAGCTGCATCCTGACGCCGCCAAAGGCACGGCCCGCGGTCTCCAGGATCGGCGGTGAAGAATTCCTTGGATTTCTTGTCCTTTTCGGTGTCCCCTTTTAGAATGAGTGACCCTGTTCGGTGACAGGGCGATGAGACAAACACTGCCCGGCCCGGTGTCGAGGCGGAACCAGAGCGGGGGGCCGGCCCAGGTCGGAACGACATCGACTGGAGAACCAGAAAAGGCGGGAAAAATGAAAGCCAGCGTCCAAGAAATTACAGACCAGGTGCGGGCCATGGGCCCACTCATTCAGGACGTGTTCTCCGAGATCGGAAAGGTCATCGTAGGCCAGCGCCGCATGGTGGAGAGGCTTCTCGTGGGGATCCTGGCCGACGGCCACATCCTGCTCGAGGGCGTGCCCGGACTGGCCAAGACGACCGCCGTCAAGTGCCTGGCCCAGACGATCCAGACCCGGTTTCAGCGCATCCAGTTCACACCGGATCTGTTGCCGGCCGACCTCATCGGCACCCAGATTTACAGACCTCGGGAAGGGGACTTCGTGGTCAAAAAAGGGCCTATCTTTAGCAACATCATCCTGGCGGACGAGATCAACCGCGCCCCGGCCAAAGTCCAGAGCGCCCTCCTGGAAGCCATGCAGGAGAGACAGGTGACGATCGGCGAGCAGACGTTCCGGCTCGAAGAACCCTTCATGGTGCTCGCCACCCAGAACCCCATCGAACAGGAAGGGACCTACCCCCTTCCCGAGGCGCAGGTGGACCGGTTCATGCTGAAGCTCCTCGTTCACTATCCGAGCCGGGAGGAAGAACTCGCCATCATGAACGCCCAGGCCGCGGCCCGAAAGCCCGAGATCACGCCCGTCTTGGATCCCGGGCGCATCCGCCAGGCGCGGGAGATCGTGGACCGGGTCTACATCGACGAAAAAATTCAAGGCTACATCGTTGACATCGTGCTCGCCACCCGCGACCCCAAGGCATACGGTCTGGAGATCGGGAACCTCATCCAGTACGGCGCGTCCCCCAGGGCCTCGATCTATCTCAACCAGGCGGCCAAGGCGTACGCTTTCTTGCAGGGGAGAGGATACGTGACCCCCCAGGACGTGAAGAATCTCGCCCCGGATGTGCTCAGGCACCGGATTCTGCTCTCTTACGAAGCCGAGGCTGAGAATCTGACTTCGGACGACATCGTCACCCGAATCCTGGAGAGGATCGAAGTGCCCTGAAGACCGGGTGCGTCTCAGCCGGAGCCGGCCTGCGCCCTGGGGGCCGCGACGGTGCTCGACCTGGAAGGAGCGATCCGTGATCGCGGAAGAAATCCTCAAGAAGATCCACCTCATCCACATCCGGACCAAGCACTTGGTCAACGATGTCATGGCCGGAGAATACGAGAGCGCCTTTCGGGGGCGGGGGATGGAATTCGAGGAGGTCCGCGAGTACATCCCGGGCGACGACATCCGTACGATCGACTGGAACGTCACGGCCCGCACGGGAAGGCCCCACGTCAAACTCTACCGCGAAGAGCGGGAACTCGTCGTCATGCTCATGGTGGACCTGAGCGCCTCGGGCCAGTTCGGGTCTGTCCAGAAATTCAAGAGGGAGGTGGCAGCCGAAGTGGCGGCCGTGCTGGCCTACACGGCGATCCGCAACAACGACAAGGTGGGTCTTCTCCTGTTCACGGACCGGGTGGAAAAATACGTGCCCCCCAAGAAAGACCGCGCCCACGGCTGGAGGGTGATTCGGGAGGTCCTCTCCTTCGAGCCTGAGGGCAGAGGAACAGACCTGGCCCAGGCTCTGGATTTTCTCGGCCGCGTAGTTCGGAAGCGGGCGATCTGTTTTCTCCTGTCTGATTTTCTCGCCTCGGGCTTCGAGAAGCCCTTGCGCCTTTCGAACAAGCGGCACGACATGATCGGACTGGTGCTTTCGGATCCCAGGGAAGACGACCTGCCCACCGTGGGATTCCTCGAACTTGAGGACGCCGAGACCGGCCGCAGAATTCTCGTCGACACCCGGGACCGCGCCTTTTCCTCCGCCTACCGCGCCCTTCGGCGGCAGAGCGCAGAAGAAAGAAAGCGGCTTTTCCGCTCCATGGGCATGGACCACGTGGAGCTTTCGACAGCCGTGCCTTTCAGCGAGCCCCTGCTGGCCTTTTTCCGGCAACGGGAAAAACGTCTCTGAAACCCGGAGAACGCCCCATGGCCGCGACTCAGGAGAAATCCACCATCCAGAACATGCCGGGACCGAGAAAGCCCTATGTGCGGTGGACCTTTTACGTAAGCCTTGCTTGCCTGCTCCTCGTCCTGGGGCTGGTCGGCGGGGCCGTCTACCTCGCCTTGAACGTAAGCCCCCAGACAGGACGCGGCGCTGAGGCCGGGCTCAAAGCAGAGGCGCGCAGGGAGCTCGCCGGCAAGCTTCTGGCCGCCGGCCTTTCGGTCCAGGCGATCGAGCAGTACGAGAAGTACTTCGACGAGGCGCGAATCCCTCCGGACCAGCAGGCCCAGATCGCCTACACGATCGCCAAGCTCTGCATGGACGGGGGCCGTTACGAGGAGGCTTTGAGCTGGCTCTACCGGGTCGAGATTCTCCACCCGAAAACCGAACTGGCCGCTGAGACGGGCTCGAAGATCGTCGCCTGCCTCGAGCGGCTCGGCAGGTACACCCAGGCAGAATACGCCCTCCAAGCCCACGCCGCCCCGAGCGCCGAGAAAACCTCTGGGCCTTCCGCCGGCGCGGTCGCGGCCCGGATCGGCAACGACACGATCACGGCCCAGGAAGTTCTGGAAGCCATGGACTCCCTGCCGGACTGGATGCGGGGGTCTTTGCGGGATCCGGCAAGAAAGGAAGAGTTCCTCAAGCAGTACGTGGCAGAAGAACTCTTGTATCGCAAGGCCAAGAAGCTCGAGCTCGACAAGGACCCTCAGATCCGCCTGCAGGCAGACCGGGCGCTCCGCCAGCTTCTGATCCGAAAGGTCCTGGAGACCGAAGTCAGGGACAAGGTGCGGGTCTCGGACGAGGACATCGACCTGTACTACCGAGCCAACCGAGACCGGTACCAGGAGAGGGAAGCCTACAAGATCCGATTCATGCGCCTCCCCAAAGACAAGGTCGAAGAGGTTCAAAAGGCTCTCAAAGCAGGAAAGGACTTTGCCTTCCTGGCTCGGACATGGTCTCTGGACGAGGCAAGCCGCGCCAGGGGCGGCGAAATCCAGGGATGGATCGTAGAGGGACTCGATCCCACAGGGCTCGGAGACCCGGGGAAACTGTGGAAGGCCCTTTCCGAACTGGGCAAGCCAGGTATCGCCGGGCCGGTGGAGACCCCGCAGGGCGTTTTCCTGTTTGAGATCATCGATCACAGGCCTCGGCGGGATCTCCCGTTAGAGGAAGCCCGGGCGAAAGTAAAGGCAGATCTTTTCCAAGAACGAATTGAGAAGGCCTACCAGGACCTCGTTTCCCAAGCCCTCGCCGCCTCGGATGTCCAGATCTTCCCCGAGGCTTTGAGAAAAGCCGAAGACAACGACAAACCAAAGGGCGGCGCGGAGTCGGCCGAAGAGTCCAACAAGACCCTTCCGCCGCCCGGCCCGTCATCGGGCGGGCCCTTGCCGCGGCCCTCGGCACCGGGGGAAGCGCAGGATGGTACGTGAGAGGCCGAGATCGGCTGAAAAGACCGTTCTGTCCCTAAGCGCATTGCGCCGCTTCGGTCCTGTCTGCTGTCTTGCGCTGAGCATTCTGGTCGCTGTGGGCGCCGCAGCGTGCAAACAAAGACCGTCCAGCCCGGCGCTTTCCTCGGGGCAGGAGGCGCCGAAGGCCGCCGAGCGGCCGGCGGTGGAAGTCCGCGCAGAAGTCGACCGGGCCGAGGTTTCAGTGGGCGAGCCAGTGGTTTTCCGAGTTGTCCTCAACGCAGCCCCGAGCGTTTCGGTCTCCCTGCCCGACGTGGGAGGCCGGATCCAGGGGCTCAGGATCGTGGAGATGGGACAGGACGCGCCCAGGGAAATCATGGGCCGCAGGGAAAGCGGCCGCTGGTACCGCCTGGAAGCAGACCTTTCCGGTTCCTATGTGCTGCCCGTCATCAAGGTGCCCTACACGGGCCCGGACGGCAAAGAGGCCTGGGCCGAGACCGAACCGGTCTACCTCAAAGTCCTGCCGCCCAAGCCCCTCTCCAGCGCCGGTGAAAAGCCTGCCGACATCCGGGACCTCAAGCCCCTTGTGGAAATCCGCAGGCCCCTGCCCGTTCGCTGGATTCTGGCCGCCTCGGCCCTGCTGACAGCCGCGGGAGGGGCCGGTTTTTTGCTCTGGCGGCGAGGACGACGCAAGACGGCAACTCCGCCGACAGCCGAGGAACACGCCAGAAGAGAGCTCGCCGACCTGGACGCGTCTGGCCTTGTGGAGGAGCAGAGGTTCCGGGAGTATGTTTTCGGCCTGTCCCTCGTCTTCCGGCGGTATCTGGAAAGGAAATTCGGGATTCCCGCGGCCGAACAGACGACCGAGGAGGTCCTGCAGGGGCTGAGGAACTCTCAGCGCCTCGGAGACGACCTCAAGCGCACGGCCCGCGCTTTCCTCGAAGCAACTGACCCGATCAAGTACCGGGGGCTCGAACCGGACCGGAAGGAGACGGAAAGCTGGAGATCCGAACTGGTGAACTTCGTCGAGCGCGCGGCCGTCCCGGACGGAAACCCGCTTCTTTCGGAGGCAGCCTGAGGCAATGTTCCGATTCGAAGATCCAGGGTGGCTCCTGCTCGGCCTGTTGCTGGCGCCGATTCTGTACCGGTACGCCAGAAGAAAGGGTAGCGCCGCCCTCCGTTTTCCAAGCCTGGAGCTTTTCGGACGGCTTCCTCCCCAAACCTCTGTGGGCCTCCGGCACGGGCTCATGGTGCTTCGGGCGACCGGGATCGGCCTCATAATCCTTGCCCTGGCCAGGCCTCAGGCAGGCCAAAAGGAAACCGAGGTCCTCAGCGAAGGAGTCGACATCGTCCTTTGCCTCGACACATCGGGGAGCATGCAGGCCCTGGATTTCGAAATCGACGGCAGGAGGGTCGACCGGCTCGCCGTGGTCAAGAAAGTCGTGCTTGAGTTCATCCAGAAGCGAAAAAACGACCGGATCGGCATGGTCGTGTTCGGCGAACAGGCCTTTACCCAGTGCCCGCTCACGCTGGACTACGGCGTGCTCATGAGCTTTCTCGACCGGGTGCACATCGGCATGGCAGGCGATGCCACGGCCATTGGGTCGGCCCTGGCGACGAGCGTCAAGCGGATCAAGGACGTTCCGGGAAAAAGCAAGGTGGTGATCCTGCTCACCGACGGCAGGAACAACGCCGGGAGGATCTCGCCGCAGACCGCGGCGGAACTTGCCAAGACCTTCGGTGTCAAGGTGCACACGATCGGCGTGGGGCAGGAGGGAGAGTCCCCGTTCCTCGTGGACACTCTTTTCGGAAAGCGATACGTGTATCAGAAGGCCGACTTGGACGAGGACACGCTCCGAAAAATTGCGGATACGACCGGCGGCATGTATTTTCGCGCCACGGATACGGCAAGTCTCGAAAAGATCTACGACCAGATCGACCAGATGGAGAAAAGCAAGGTGGAGGTCAAGGAATATACCGAATACGAGGAGCTTTTTCCGCGGTTCGTTCTTGCGGGCCTCCTTCTGCTCCTGGCGGAGTTCCTGCTGGCCCAAACCTGGTTCGCCAAGATCCCCTGACGGCAGTGCCCGACGAAGCAAAACGGGAGGCGAGGAAGGGCGGATGCAGTTCGGCGACCTTCAGTATCTCTATCTCGTGTGGATCTTGCCGGCCATGATCCTCGTGGCGGCTTACGGATTGCGTAAGAAGGCCAGGCGGCTGGCCTCTTTTGCGGACCCGGTCCTGTGGGCCCGCCTCGCGCCCGGGCTGAGTCGAAGGCGCCAGATCCTGCGGGTCCTGCTCGTCGTGGCCGCCATAGCCCTTTTTCTGTTCGCCTTGCTCAGGCCCCGGTGGGGCTACCACTGGGAGGAGGTCAAACGAAAGGGCGTGGACCTTGTAGTCGCGGTGGATCTTTCCCGGAGCATGCTCGCCGGGGACGTTCAGCCGAGCCGGCTCGAGCGCGCCAAGCGTGAGATCGCCGACCTCCTCGATATGCTCCAAGGCGACCGGGTCGGCCTCGTCGCCTTTGCTGGCGTGAGTTTTCTCCAGTGCCCCCTGACCCTGGACTACGGGGCGTTCCGGCTCTTCCTGGACGCCCTCGGTCCGGACCTCATTCCGGTCCCGGGAACCGCCATTGCCCGGGCGATCGAGACGGCTCTCGAAGCCTATGAGCCCGCCCGCCGGACCTCGCGGGCGCTGCTTCTCATCACGGACGGCGAAGACCACGAAGGCGGAGTTGAGGAAGCCGCCGAAAAGGCCAAGCAACTCGGCGTGCGGATTTACGCGATCGGAATCGGTTCCGACCAGCCGGCGCCGATTCCGCTAGAGGACGGAGGAGGCGATTTCCAAAAAGACCGGGCCGGCCAGGTCGTCATGAGCCGCCTCTCTGAGCCTCTGCTCCAGAAGATCGCTCTTTCCACCGGCGGTTCCTACGTCCGGTCCGTGAGCGGGGACATGGACCTTCGGAAGATTTACCAGGACGAAATCCGCGGCAGACTGGAGACGACCGAACTCGGCAGCGGCAAGAAGAGAAAGTGGGAGGAGAGATTCCAGTGGTTTCTGTTTGCCGGAGTTCTCCTGCTCGTTCTGGAGTCCCTCCTGTCGGAAGGGAGCACCCCGATCCTGCAGAATGCGCAGGACAGAGGCAGGCGCAGGCGCTTTTTCCGGGCCGGGGCCTTCTTGGCCGCTGCGGCCGCGGCTTTGATCGGGGCGGCGGCTTGGCCGGCCCGGGCCAATGCGGATTCGGTGTTCTCCAAGATCCGCAAGGCCGAGAAGCTCTATCAGGAGAAGCAATACGACAAGGCCCTTGAGACCTACCTGGACGCCCAGGTCGAAAGGCCCGAAGACCCGCTCCTCCGCTACAACGTCGGAAACGCCCACTATCAGATGCGCAATTACGCCGACGCGGAAAAAGCCTTTCTCAGCGTCGCCTCTTCGCCCGATCCGGTTCTGGCCCAGAAAGCTCTCTACAACCTGGGCAACTGTGCCTACCGTCAGGGCAAGCTCGACCAGGCCGTGGCTTATTACCAGAAGGCCCTCGACCTCGACCCAAAGGACGAAGACGCGCGGTACAACCTGGACTTCGTCCGCGAAGAGATCAAACGCAGGCTCGAAGAAGCCCGCAATCGCCAGAAAGAGCAACCATCCGAAGCGCAGCCGGAGGGCGGCGGGCAGGAACAACAAAATCCGCAGGAGCCCTTGGGACCAAACGAGCAGACCGCAAAGGCCGAGGAGCAGGCCGCAGAACCCCGGCCGCAGCAGGGGCAGGAGTCCGAGCAAAAGGCGCGGCAACAACCCAAGGCCGACCCTTTTGAGGAGGAGCGGATGCACCAAGGGCAAGAGGCCGCAGGGTCTCTGGCCAGACCCGGTCAGGAGGAGGGCGCCGGACAGGAGCAGGCAGGAAGCTCTGCCACGACCGGGGACAAGATGAGTCCGGAGGAAGCCGAGCGGTGGCTCAGAACGCTCGACGAGAACCAACAGGAGCTTCTCAGGAAACAGATCCAGGATCTCGTGGGAAGGACCGAGTACAGACCCGAAAAGGACTGGTAGGGCCAGGGCCATGGAGACCGACAGAATGAACTGGACCGCGCGGCGGCGCGACGAACGTCAACCCGGCTTCCCGCGCCCCGGGCTCCGATTCAAGCGAGGCCGTAGCGGCCATCCCCTCGAGAAGGATGCCGGACGGCTTCTTGCAGCCCTTTGGTTCTTGCTGGCTTTTATTGCAGGGGGAGTGTGGACCGAGACGACCGCTTCGGCCTTTGAAATCGTCGCCACGGTGGACAAGACCGAAGCGACCGTGGAGGACCAGATCCTCCTTACCGTCTCGGTTTCCGGGGCACGAAGTCTTCCGGAGCCCCCGGAGCTGCCACCTCTGCCCGATTTCGACGTGGCGCAAGGCGGGACATCGTCCCAGACCCGGATCCTGAACGGCGAAATCGAATCCTCGGTCTCGTTCACCTATGTTCTCTCGCCGCGCAGGCCCGGGGATTTCACCATCGGTCCGATCCGCATCCGCAAGAAGAATGAGACCGCCCAAAGCGAACCCATCCGCCTTCGCATTCTGACCGCTGCCCGCCAAGGGACAGCGGCCGAGGCCCCGGCCGCCTTCGTGGAGCAGCAAGTGGACGTGCAAAGCCCTTACGTGAATCAGCCGGTCTTGTATTCTTTCCGGTTCCTGAGGAGAGTCCAGGCCGTGGAAGCCCAGTGGGAGCCGCCGCCCTTCGACGGGTTCTGGGTGGAAGACCTCGGCAAGGAACGACAGTATCAGAAAGTCCTGAACGGGCAGTCCTACCTGGTGACCGAGATCAGAAAAGTCCTTTACCCGCTGTCGCCCGGAATCCTCGAAATCCCTTCCAACGGGCTCACCTGCAAGCTCGTGATTCCCCGGGGCCGTTCTGGACGGCCGGGCGACTTTTTCGGAGACGATTTCTTTGAAAACCCCTTCTTCTCCGGCCGCGAAGCCGTAACCAAGGTCCTCAAACCCGACCCGATCCGCCTCGAGGTAAAACCCCTGCCCGAGGCCGGCAGGCCTCCCGACTTCAGCGGGCTGGTGGGTGCATTCCGCCTGTCTGCAGAAATCGGGCAGGCGCGCCTCAAAGTGGGAGACTCGACCACCCTGACCGTGACCGTGACGGGCCGCGGCAACCTGAGGGATCTGGCCAACGTCCCTCCGGACGAGATTGGGGGATGCAAAATCTATCCGGACAAGCCCTCTCTGGAATGGAAGGCCTCCGAGGAGGGCCTTCAGGGTACAAAGGTCTTCAAGAAGGCACTCGTGCCCCTCCATGCCGGCGAGCTGGAGATTCCTGCGGCGACTCTCTCCTACTTCGACCCTTATGAACATGCCTATCGAACCGCTCATGCCGACCCCCTGCTCCTGACGGTGGAGAAGGCAGCCGAGTCCGAGGACCTTCATTGGACTCAGGTTCCGTCTCAGAGGACAGGAGGCGCGCCGGTCCGGCTTCTCGGCAAAGACATCCTGCCGATCCACACCGGACTCGCCGGCGCAGGCTCGCAGGTGCCGGACCGCGGAGATCTGTGGGTTTACCTTCTCTGCGGCCTCGCGCCGCCCGCGGTCTTTGGGATCTGCCTGGGACTCAAAATCCGAAGGGAGCGAATCGAAGAGAACGCCCACGTGCTGCGCCGCAGGGCGGCAGGCCGCACGGCCGCGAAGGCCTTGGAGCAGGCGAAAAGAATCATGAAACAGCCGGCCAAGGAAGCCGAGTATTACGGCCGCCTCTCTCGAGCCCTGAAAGGCCTCGTAGGCGACAAGCTCAATGTTTCGGCCTTGGCTTGTACGCCTGAAGAGATCGCCCGCAGTCTTCTGGCACAAGGAGTCGATGAGGGACTTGCCCGCTCCGTGCGAACCTTCTTGGAGGAGCTCGAACAGTTGCAGTTCGGGGCAGTCCGAGAGGAGGCAGCCGATCGGGAGAAGCGTTTCCGCAGGGCGAAGGAACTCGCAAAGAAAATGGACAGGAGCCTGCAACGCGCCGTCGACTCGTAAGGGAAAGGTAGGGTTCAAGCCTCAAGGTCTGGCAGAAGCCTTAAGCCTTGAGGCCCATACGGAACACCGCCCGGGGATGGAGGAGCGCGCTCCGTCCCGTCCGTTCAGATTTGCAGCCCCATGGCGCAGGAAGGATCCATGACCTTTCGCCGGACAATCGAGACAGAAAGGCGCATCGGTCGGGACGGTTGTCTCAAAAACAGGCTGGGAAACGCATGACACGGGCTCAAGAGTCCCCCTTCAAAAGCCTCTGTTTCCTTCTGTTTCGCTCCGGGCTCCTTTGGCTCTGGTTGCTCCTATATCTCTGTCTCGGCCGGGATGGGGCTGGCGCATCGGAGCAGGCAGGTCCACCCCTGTCCGCCTACCCTGCAATCGGGGCCGGCGCCGCCGAGTCCGCGCCAAGCCCGGAGATGCCGTCGGCCCACGAGCTCCTCTTCCGGGCCAACCAGGATTATCTCGAGGGCCGCTACGCAGAGGCCGCACAAGGCTACGAAAGTCTCCTGTCCCGCGGCGAGATCAACGGTCACGTGCTCTACAACTTGGGAAACGCCTACCTGCGGGACGGACAGCTCGGAAGGGCGATCCTCCAATACCGCAAAGCCCTGCTCCTGCTCCCGAGGGACGGAGATCTTAAGGCGAATCTCGCTTACGCTCGCTCGCTCCGGCTGGACCGGCTTGAGCCGGAGTCCGAGGCCCGCAGCACGCTGGGTGTCCTCACCTTTTGGTACCGCGGCTTGAACCTGGAAGAATTCCTGGGAGCGTTTCTTGCCCTTCACGCCCTGTTTTGGGCCGTAGCCATTCTCAGGCTCTATCGCCCAAGCGAGACCCTCTCCTGGGCCTTCGCCCTTCTGCTCGCCACCAGCGCTGTGGCAGCCGGGTCCGCCGCCTTCAAATGGCGGCAGACCCTGAACGGCAGCGACGGAGTCGTCCTTGAAAAGGAGGTTCAGGCACGGGCCGGCTTTACGGAGCGGGATACGGTCCTTTTCGTCCTGCACGAGGGCGCCGAATTCACGATCCTGGGCGAAGAGGCCGACTGGTGGAAGATCGAGCTTGCGGACGGGAAAAAAGGCTGGATCCCGGCCCGCTCCGCTGGCAGGGTGTCTTTCGGATCGTGAGGACCCTCCCCAAGCTCCCGAGGGAGAAGATCCCGCGTCCCCCCCAGAGCCTCCGCACACATCCCTTGGCACCCCGTAACCACCGGACCCACAGCGTCCCCGGCAAGTCTTTGGAGTCCTGTCCCCCCGGCCCGGGCATCTAACAATTGCAAGGCAAAAATCCTTGATCTCGAAAGCAAGGTCCATGAACCAAGCAGAACAGCTCGCCCAGTTTGTCCAACGTGCTTCGTACGATGCTCTTTCAGAGGAAGCGCGCACGCAGATCAAGATTCGTATTCTGGACGCCATAGGCTGCGCGATCGGCGCCGTCGAGGCCGACGTGCCATGCAGGATCCGGGCCCAAGTAGAGGAATTCAGGCCTTCAGGGCCCTGTACCTTGATCGGAGGGGGAAGGACGAGCCCTGAGCAGGCCGCTTTTTACAACGGAGCCTTGGTGCGTTACCTGGACTTCAACGACAGCTACCTCGCCAAGGGTGAGACCTGCCATCCCAGCGACAATTTGGCAGCTGTTCTTGCCGCGGCAGAATGGGCTGAGCGGGACGGCCGTGCTCTCATGACCGCCCTGGCGGTTGCCTACCAGGTGCAATGCCGACTCTCCGACGAAGCCCCGGTACGGGCAAAAGGCTTCGACCACACAACCCAAGGGTGCTACGCGTTGGCGGCTGGCATTTCCAAGGCCCTTGGATTGACCCTGGACCAAACCGTCAACGCTCTGGCCATCTGCGGAACGGCTTTCAACGCCCTTCGGGTTACGCGAACGGGGAGCCTTTCGCACTGGAAGGGGCTGGCCTACGCCGCGGCGGGATTCGCTTGCACCTACGCGACTTTCTTGGCTAAGCGCGGGATCACGGGCCCCCGGGAAGTATTTGAGGGGGACAAGGGATTCATGCGCTCCATCGCAGGTCCTTTCCAGATCGACTGGTCTCGAGAGGACCTGGAAAGAGTCAGGAAGACCGTCGTCAAGAAATACAATGCCGAGATTCATTCCCAGTCGGCCGTCGAGGGCATACTCGAGCTTGCCGGGACCTCGAGTTTTCGGGTTTCGGACATTGACCGCATCGATATCGAGATCTTCGATGTGGCCTACCACATCATTGGAGGCGGAGACGAGGGAGACAAGACTCTTGTGAGAACCAAAGAACAGGCGGACCACAGCCTTCCTTATATCGTCGCGGCTGCGATTCTGGACGGAAAGGTCACACCTGCCCAGTACCGGCCTGAACGAATCCACGCCGAGGACGCGCAGGCGCTGCTGCGGAAGGTACGGGTCCTGCCCAACCAGGAATACAGCGGCAAGTTCCCGGAGGAGATGCCGTGCCGCATCACCGTGGTTCTTTCAAACGGCAGGAGGCTCGTGTGCGAAAAGCGCGACTACGAAGGCTTTCACACTCGCCCGATCCGATGGGAGGCCGTGGTCGAGAAGTTCGAGAGCTTGAGCGAACCCTACGCGGACGTCTCGGTGAGGCGCGTCATCGCGGACGCAGTCGCCGGACTCGAGTCCCTCCCGGTTCGTGCGTTCAGCCAACTTCTGGCAAGACTGCGTCAAAGACAGGCCGGGATCCCGGGCAAGAACATCGAAAAGATCCCGGAATGCGGGATCACCGAGAGAAAGGACGAACCGTCATGAAGGCCACAGGAAAACAGCTGGAAGGACCTGCTTTTTCCTTTCTGCATCGCAACGTGAGGGCCGAGAAGCCAAGAGACCGCGGCATCACGGAAATCCGCGGACCCTATTACACCCCCATGGGCAAACGGTACCTGGAAGACTTGCTCGAAACCATGGGGCCTTACATCGACTCGCTTAAGTTCGCGGGCGGCTCTTTCAGCCTGATGCCCCGCAAAGCCCTCAGGGAGATCCTCGACCTGTGCCACGCCCACGATGTCCTCGTCTCCACAGGCGGATTCATTGAGTATGTGCTCACCCAGGGGCCAGAGGCGGTAGACCGGTACATCCAAGAGTGCAAAAGTATTGGGTTTGACATTCTGGAGGTTTCCAGCGGTTTCATCACTATCTCCACAGAGGACTGGCTGCGCCTCATCGAAAAGGTGGACAAAGCAGGGCTGAAACCCAAGCCAGAAATCGGGGTCCAGTTTGGCGCTGGAGGCGCCAGTTCGACGCAAGAGCTTGAGGCCGAGGGAACCCGAGATCCAGAATGGGCTATCCTGCAGGCCAAAAGGTTCCTCGAGGCAGGGGCATACATGATCATGGTTGAGTCCGAAGGAATCACGGAGAACGTCAATGTCTGGCGCACCGATGTGGTTTCCAAGATCGCCCAGGCTCTGGGCATCGAAAAGGTGATGTTCGAAGCTGCGGATCCCGAAGTATTCGCCTGGTACATTCGGAATTACGGTCCAGAGGTGAACCTATTCATCGATCACAGCCAGATTGTGCAGCTCGAGTGTCTGCGGGCCGGAATCTGGGGAACGAAGAGCCTCTGGGGGCGGGTCCGGACGTACAAAGGCTAAAACGGCCGGAAACGAGGTCAAAACGAGGTCAAGTCAAAAGGCGAAACGAGGGGAAAACGAGGAAAACGAGGGGAGGAAAACGAGGGGGGTCAGTCCTTCATTTTACGGATTGGGGCAGGATCCAACCCATCGCTCAACCCCGCCTGAAGTGGGCACGAGTCGCCGGACCTTAGACGGAATCGGGCTGCCGGTTGCCCGCGAGTGCTTGGTGCTTGATTTCCCTCTATTCCCTATTCCTTTGAAAAGGAGGAAGCAGCCTCGGCCGCGTCCGCGCAAATCTGAAAGAGCCGGGAGACGCGGGTGATGTCGAAAATCGACTTGACCTCGGGCCTGAGCCCTGCAAGTTTGATGTCCCCGTGTTTTTCCCTCGCCTTCCGCAGGCACGCCACAAGGGCTCCCAGACCCGAGCTGTCCAGGAAATCGACATCGCTCAAATCCACGACCAGCCTCGTGACCCCGCTGGAGCAAAGACGGCCGATTCGCTCCTTGAAAGGACCGCTCGCGTCGGCGTCCATTCTCCCGCGGCAGACAACCAGATGGCAAGATCCTTGTTCGCGAACATCGATCTCCATCGTCCGGTCCTTGTTCAGTACAGGAGTTCCAGGTGTTTTGCCAGGTTGAGCCTGGCACCCAGCCGCTGCCGCTGTTCTTGGATCGAAGAAACCGTGACCTCCCGGGCGTCTCGGCGCAGCCGTTGCAGGAACGCTTCCTCCTGGGCGGTGGCAAAACCGCGATCCTCCACGCTCACAAGGTTTTCCGCCTCGATGTAGCTGCTTCTCAACGAAAGGTTAAAGCTTCCAACGGCAGCCCACTCGCCGTCGATCAGGAACTCCTTGGTGTGCAGGTACGGCCTGGGCATCCCCTCGCCCTCGGGGGCAACGATCTCGTAAACCCGGATGCCGTGCTGGAGAAGGTCTTGACAATGGTCGAGCGAGACCAGATATCCTCCTGCGAACCCGACCTCCTGGCCGGTCTCGTATGAGTTCGTGAGGACAAGAATCTCCACGCCCCGTGAGGCGGCGTCCAAAAGGGCTTCGCGCAGGAGCCCCTCGGGCAGCACGACATACTGGGTGGCAACGCAGATCCGCCTGCGAGCCATTTGGATGGCCGTCACAAGGCATTCCAGAGCATGATACTCGCCGAGCCACGGCCTGGACTGAACGAAGCGCACCTCGAGAGGGCCTGCAGGATCGATCGGCTCGTCACAGGCAAGGGCGGGAAGATCCTTGCCGCTGTTGCGGGAAAAGGCCTCCCAGCTTCTGAGAAAGCCCCGCTGGATGTCCGCGACGATCGGGCCTTCCAGGTAGAGGTCCTTGTCGATCCAGTAAGTGAAATACCGGTCTTCGAGATTCCGGCCTCCCACAACGGCCTTGCTTCCGTCGACGACCAGAATCTTTTCGTGCACCGCATAGGTGAGAAGGGGGAGATTCGTCAGCCGCTCGGGCCCGATCACGCGAAAGAACCAGTCCGTGGGCCTCGTGGCCCTGGCCCGGTCCAGCTCGGATCGGTCGGAGGACATCTTTGCGAGCCACCGCTGAGACCTCCGACCCCGTTCCCCGGCCTTCCGCTCCGAGCCGAGAATCGCTTCATCGTCCACGAGCAGAACCCGCAGCCCTCTTGCCCAGCTCTCGCTCTTCTGAAAAATTTCCTGCACCTGCTTCACAGCTCCCCAGAACCCCTGGCCTGCCTCGAGGGCGGCCTCCATTTCCCGCAGAAGCCCCTGCAACTCCCGTCCCACCCTTCCCAGGCCGATCCTCAAAGGGGTGAGGGGTGAAACGGCGAGTTGGGAGCCCAAGTTCAGGAGCAGATTGACTTCCACGCCCTGGGCGGCTTTCTCCAGGATCGCTTCCACGAGTCTCTCGCACCGCCCTTCTGCCGCGAGCGAATAGGTCTGGAGGTTGATCTGGCGGCGAGCCTGCCGGACGAGGGCCATCCGTTTTTCGAAAGCCCGGTTCCCCTGGTCCAGAGCCTCGACCCGGTTTCCCGCCACAGCCCGGGTGCTGCTAAGAGCGTCCAAGGCAGCGCGGTTCGGAGGATCGAGGATACTGCCTTCGTAAGGCGGCCTTCGGTAGGACACGAGGACAGGGGCTTCCCCAGACCCCGAAGCACCAAGTGAATCCACGGCCACGATGGGCAGGCTGACCGGGCCGGGGTCGGCGAGCAAGGGAACGGCAAAAGAGCCGGAATAGAGCCCTTCCCGGGTTTCTCGGAGTCCTGTCTCCGGATGAAACGTCAAGGGGCTCAGCCCGTCGGGACGCCAGACCGCAAAATCCGCCTCGACCCTTTCGATTGCGGCGTTCTCGTTGGGCGTGAAGACCACGGCAGAGACAGAAACACGGTCCGCCCCGTCGTTCCATACCCGACCCGGCTGAACCCGGACGTTCTTCACGACGAGTCGGGAATCCTGCTTCATGGTTTTTTTCAGCCCGGCGGCAGGAGGCCTCTGGCCTCCATGCCCTTCACGACGACATCCAGCAGTCCGTCCATGGGGAAACGGGCCTGGTTCAGGACCAGGTCGAAGAACGCAGGGTCGTCCAGGTCGGCCTGGAAGTTCGTCCGAAAGTAACTCTCCCGCTCCTTGTCCATGAGCCGGATCCGCTCCAGAGATTCCTGTTCCGTAAGGCCATACGTCGCCATGACCTGCTTGGTTCTCCACTCCAGAGGCGCGGTCAAACGCAGATGAAATCCTTTGGGAAGATCGGCCCCGATCCTGCACCCACCTCTTCCGATCACCACGGTGTGTCCTTTTTCGCAAAGGCTTCGGACCACGCGCACGGTGTTTCGAAAGATTTCGTCCTGGGTCGGTCTTTGATAAAAGAAAGAAGTCATGTAGCTGGTGATTCGGGCCTGCGACCCCTCGGTCAGGAGATCCGTAAGGGCCCGGCTCATCCGCAGATCCTGCGCGATTCTGCGGACGATCTCCTGGTCAAAGACCGTCCAGTTCCCGTCCGTCCCTTTCCTCTGGTTCAGCCGCTCGGCGAGCCGGAGTCCGAACTCCATGGCCTTGCAACCGAAGTGACGGCTGATGGTCACAAAAGGAAGATCCCCTTTTTCGGCGGCCTTTCGTTTCGCCTCGCTTTCCCATTGCGAGACCAGAGCCGCCACATACTGGTCCCGCTCCCTCTCGGTTTGCACCCGGACAACGCCAAACCCGCCTTGCCCTTTCTTTCGCGCAGCCATGTCCTCGCCCTCCAGAAAACAGGCCTGTCCAGAGGCTCTCTGGGTCCGCCAATTAGGGTATCTTACAGATTTGCGCAGCGGACGTCATCTTCGAGACTGAGTTCACGCCTTTCCGCACGGTTTCAGAATCTTGCCTTTTTTCCCCAGGGCCACGTCAATCTGGAGGGTAAGGGGGTGAATTTTTGCGCTTCTGCATTTTTTCCTGGACTTTTCCCTCCCCTTGTCCTATTCTGGCCCCATGCTCGATCGTTGCCTTACCGACAAA